>Ga0233431_1000557_pt1 | contig 79491 bp, 72 predicted proteins | sample SI_118_April2016_FD_179867 | JGI IMG/M metagenome (GOLD analysis project Ga0233431, IMG submission 179867) | Seawater microbial communities from Saanich Inlet, British Columbia, Canada - SI_118_April2016_200_MG | ecosystem: Environmental > Aquatic > Marine > Inlet | place: Canada: British... | reverse complement strand
ATATTGCAGAATACGCATGGCGATACAATCATAGAAACATGGAAGCTAAAGACAAAATCAAGTCGATTTTACAATTGCTTGAAAACAGATACGAATATAGTGGCTAATTTAGGACTTTACCCTAGTTAATTGCGGTTTAGACGATCCACAAACTCTGGAGCTTTTCGATTCCAACCTGCTTTCTACAGCCACCCCTACTCATGACCCAACCACTGCGAGTAGCACGGGTGGTTCAGTCACAGACCCTGGCGAAAATACCAACACCTATGACGATGGTGACGTAGTAAACCTCGTTGCAGAAGCGGATACAGGCTATACCTTCGTTAATGGGTATCTACCTCTTCAGCATGCAGCGCAGGCAGCTCGGATAAGCGAAAGAACAATAATTCGGGGGAAGGAAAGGAGAGAGAGTATCTCCTTTCCCTCCCCGGCGACCAATTCAATAAGACAACATAAAAAAAGAGCCTTCCCGAATCAGGTATCGGGAAGGCTCTTTTGCTACCCACAGTAACAATTTTTACGCTCAGATCAACTCAATACCGTACCTCAAACTCATTAAACGCGCCGGTGTATTCCGGCCATTCAACATCCACCCTTTCCACCCTCGCGCCCTCGGGTCCAATATGAAGTAGATGTACCAGTTCTTCCAATCTCTCTTTCTCTCCCTCAGCCCGAACCTCCACCGATCTGTCCCCGGAAAGATTCCTTACGTATCCAGTAAGTCCCAACATTCGGGCCTGCTGTTGCACGAACATACGAAAGTACACCCCCTGTACTCGACCGTGAACCGTGGCATAAAGAGAAAGCTTTTCCGACATCGACTAGAGTTTAGCAAAGGACAAACATGCCGTAAAGTATCCACATTGACAATTTTAGTCCTATATTGACGCAAATAGTTAGCAATGCTAAACTTCCCAAAAGCAGATAATCCCTCAGAAAGGGTCACCTTAAAAGCTGGATCAAAACCAAAGAGGTCAATTTGATGTAAATGCCCGATAGGCATTGAGCAGCAGTTCACATTTGGCAATTTTTACAGCAGGAGGACCCAAAATGCCTGAAGAACAAGTGGGGACGATCAGCACATTCTTTGTTAACGTGGGAGTGGCGGGAGTCGATCTATCAGCGCCAATCAATACAGGGGACAGGCTTCACATCAGAGGTCACACTACTGACATAGAGTTAGTCGTAGAATCTATGCAAATCGACAACGCCAATGTGCAAGAGGGGAAATCGGGGGATGCCATCGGGATCAAGGTCCCGGATCGAGTCAGACAAGGGGACAAAGTCTACAAAGTAACCGGATAACGGCACGGCATATCGTGCCCTACATCACAAAGCCTTGAGGAGATTTGCCATCTCAATGGCATTAACTGCAGCGTTAAATCCCGCATTACCCATTTTGGTGCCTGCCCGCTCGATAGCCTGCTCAAGCGTATCGGCAGTAATAACCCCAAAAGTGATCGGCAATCCAACTTCCAGCCCGACACTAGCAATACCTTTGCTCACCTCAGCCGCAATATAATCGAAATGAGGGGTTCCACCGCGTATCACCGCACCGAGGCAAATAACACCATTGTATTTTCCTGTTTGAGCCATCTTCTTGGCAACAAGTGGAATCTCAAAAGAACCCGGGGCCCAAGCGACATCAAGATCATCTTCTTTCACGCCATGGCGTGAAAGAGCATCTGTGGCGCCTGCCAGGAGTTTTCCTGTGATAAACTCATTAAATCGGGAAACAACCAGCGCAAACTTTAAACCTTCTCCTACTAGATTTCCTTCATATTGCTTGCCCAAGGTTTCCTCCTTTCTGAGCGCTATCGCTACGAGATCGCATCATTTACACAGAATAGCACTTACCAGTCTACATCGATCAGATGGCCCAGCTTTTCTTTCTTCGTTTCCAGATAATCGATATTCTCCGGATGCGGTGGAGCTTGAATCGGAACAGTCTCAACTACCCGCAGACCATAGCCATCTAATCCAACAACCTTCTTAGGATTATTGGTGAGAAGTTTCATATCCCGGACCCCGAGGTCAGTCAGGATTTGAGCCCCAATTCCATAATCCCGTAAATCTGCAGGGAAGCCCAGCTCCAAGTTAGCTTCAACGGTATCCATACCGCCATCCTGCAAAGCATACGCTTTTATCTTATTGTGCAAACCAATACCTCTGCCTTCCTGCCGCATATAGAGAAAGACGCCTCGTCCTTCTTTTTCGATAGCCTCCATAGCCATGTGAATCTGCTCACCGCAGTCACATCGGACGCTTCCAAACACATCTCCCGTCAGACACTCGCTGTGTACCCTGACCAGTATCGGTTCATCCCCATTGACGACTTCACCCTTCACCAACGCAACATGTTCATCAGGATCGATAACACTCTTGTAGGCAATGGCAACAAAGTCACCATATCTGGTCGGCAGATGAGCTTCTGCAACCTTCTGCACCAATTTATCATGTCGGCGCCTATAGGCGATAAGTTGTTCAACACTGATAATTTTCAAATCATGTTCGGCCGCAAGTTTTTCCAAATCCGGCAGGCGGGACATGGTGCCATCATCATTCATGACCTCGCAGATAACGGCGGAGGGATAGAGTCCCGCCAGCCTTGTAAGATCGATGGAAGCTTCGGTATGTCCCGCTCGAACAAGCACACCGCCTCTTCTGGCACGTAATGGGAACATATGTCCAGGATAAGCAATATCCTCTGGTTTGGTATTTGGATCGATCAGGGTTTTGACGGTAGCAGATCGATCGGCAGCCGAAATACCGGTTGTCACCTTATGTCTGGCTTCAACAGATACCGTGAAGGCACTATCAAAATGCGAGGTGTTGTGGCGAACCATCATTGGTATTTTTAGTTCTTCGATTCTCTCCGCCGCTAACGGTACGCAAACCAAACCTCGCGCGTACTTGGCCATAAAGTTGATCCCATCTGGAGTGATTTTCTCCGAAGCGATCAACAAATCGCCTTCATTTTCCCGATCTTCATCATCGACGACAATGATAAACTTGCCGGCTTTGATATCTTCGATTGCTTCTTTTACTGTAGATAGAGCCATATCCTGTGCCTCCCACCAAATTCACACCCCTACAGTTTATCACGAAACTGGGGGTACACGCCATACTGATATGTATAGACCCTAAATAAAACCGTGTTCCGAGAGGAATTCAGAGGTTATTCCGGGTTTGCTTCCGCCAGTCAAATGTTCCACATACTTGGCAATAATATCAACCTCAAGATTGGCAGGATCGCCGGGGCGTTTGATACCGAGTGTGGTATTTTTTCGGGTGAAGCCTACCAGCGAGATACTAAGGGAAGTAGCATCGCATTCGAAAATGGTAAGACTTATTCCCTCAACAGCAATGAATCCTTTTTCAACTACATAGCGCATGATCTCCGGTGGGGCCGAAACCTTCATCAGAATTGCCTCACCTTCCGGTTTCAGGGACACGATTTTGCCAGTAGCGTCTACATGACCCTGGACAAAATGGCCACCAAGCCGTCCCCCGACTGCCAAAGCCCTTTCCAGGTTAACCGGATCGCCAGGGCGCAGACCCCCGAGACTTGTACGGCGCAACGTCTCTGGCATGACTTCTATCGAGAAAGTACCATTGCCCATTTCGATGACCGTAAGACATGTTCCGTTCACGGCTATACTATCACCGAGGACGGTGCCCTCAAGGACTTTTTGAGCAGAAATGATAAGCCGCCCCTGCGGAGCAGACTCGATCTTCCCTATTTCTTCAACGATTCCGGTAAACACATTTTCACCCGATATATCCGCTTATCATTATATCATCCCCGAACTGTTCCGTTTTGATCCGGTTCAACCGAAACGCCTGAGTTACCACATCAACACCCTGTCCACCAACCGGAGTAACAGCCTCTTTGCCCCCGATGATCATCGGAGCGACAAAAGCAATTACCTTATCCACAAGCCCCAGATCGAACAGCGAGCCCAGTAGCGAACCTCCGCCTTCAACCAATATACTGGTGATTTCCTTCCTGCCGAGCACTTTCATCAATTCAACAAGATCAACCTGTCCACCTTCCGACTTTAGGCTGACGACTTCAACACCGGCATTGGTGTATTCATTCGCACGGCTCATCTCGATGGCAGTTGTTGTGGCTATCAATGTTCTACCCGATTGCTGCAGGGCATTAGCTGTAGGGGAGGTCTGCCCACGGCTATCAACAATGATCCGGAGCGGTTGCGGAACGTCCTCACCAAGTCTGGCAGTCAATTGAGGATCATCCCTTAACACAGTGTTGACGCCAACCATTACCGCATCGGATTCGGAGCGAACCTGATGTACGTAACGCCTGGACCAGTCATTGCTGATCCACTTGGAATCATACTTTTTGGTAGCTATCTTCCCATCGAGGCTCATGGCAAACTTGGCCGTAACAAAAGGTTTCTTCGAAGTAATGAATTTGGAATAAGCCTCGACCATCTCTTGCGCTTCCTCTTCATTCTCACCCACACGGGTAGTGATTCCATTGGCTTCCAGTGCAGCCTTCCCGTTACCTGAGACAATGGGATTGGGATCGAGTATGGCCATGTTTACTGCTGTGATACCGCTGGCAATAATGGCATCGGTGCATGGTGGCGTACGCCCATGATGACAGCATGGCTCCAGCGTCACATACATCGTAGCTCCCCGGGCAGCTTCTGAAGCCTGTTGGAGCGCTACTATTTCGGCATGTGCTGATCCGGGAGGCTGAGTATATCCCTCACCGACGATTTCGCCATTTTTAACTATCACCGCTCCCACCGCCGGATTGGGACTGACACCGCCCAGAGCTTTCTGTGCCAGGGTAAGAGCACGTTGCATGTAATTGTTTGGCATGTTTAGATACCTTCTCGAATCCTTTTTTAACGACAGAGCTTTATTCGTTCGCTCTGAGCCAGTCGAAGGGCCGTTCATAGTTCGACATGCTCACCACGAACGGATTGTTGTATATCATAATTACTCTTTCAAATCGGTTAAGCTCATTCTTGCTCGCATTCTAGCACCGTTCACAAAGGTGCGCAACCAAACAAATAGGGGCACGCTGCAACGTGCCCCTACTCAATACCACAAACCAAATAGAAAGGCTTTGGTTTTCGTCTATGCCGATGCGTTTCGCTTGAACAATCTCTTTGTTGCACCGGTTTCCCAAACCACCAGAGCCTGGCTGGCAATAAAGATAGAACTGTATGTCCCTGATATCACACCGACTATCAAGACAAGCATGAAGCTTTCGATAGCCTCTCCCACAAACAGATAAACGGCAACCAGCACAAGCAGCGTGGTGAGGCTGGTATTCAGGGATCGATTCAATGTCTCCACCAGACTGTTGTTGACTATGGTTTCGAATCCCACTCTAGATGTTTTACCAAGGTTTTCCCGGATTCGATCGAAAACTACGATTGTGTCATTAACGCTATAGCCGATCACAATCAAAAGACCGGTAATAAACATTAGATTTATCTCCAGATCCAGGGCACTCCCAAGGATAGCGAACACCGCCAAGGCTATCAACACATCGTGCACCAGAGCGATAATGGCGCAAGTGCCGTACCGGAAGGGTTTAGGCAGTTTGCGAAAAGCGAACGAGATATAGAGCAGAATACCGAGGGCTGCCACCACAACAGCCATCACCGCTCCCCGGGCTTTCTCTCTGGCAATGTCATCAGACACTTTGTGAATTCCCAAATCCTCCGTCAGTTCTTCTAGTTCCTTGAGCGCTTCTTCGACTTGGGTTTCCTCTGTTTCATCGAGTACCTTGGTCCGAATCACAAAAGCATTGTTATCTGCTTCCTGTATTTCAACCTCATCGTGACCAATTTTAACAAATTCGTTCTCGATCAAATCCCGGTCCACTGGATTAGCGAACTCCACGGTCAGTACAGTACCACTGGTAAAATCAATGCCCCATGGAATGCCCTGAACAGAAAGGGAGATGATCCCGCACAGAATAATTACCACCGAAAGTATGAAGAAATAGCGTTTCTTGCCTACAAAATCAATCATTTTACCGTCCCTCCCTGGAGAGCATCAATCCCTCGGTCGAAGCTATGAAAAGCTCCTTTTTATCTACAAGTCTGGTATTCCCAAGAAAACGCATGAATGTCTTGGTGATCACAATCGCGGAGAACATACTGATAGCCACGCCAATAAACAGCGTCAAGGCAAACCCTTGAACCGAGGGTACCGTCAAAGTACTTCCCATCCAATACAGGATGCCGCAGGTGATAAACGTTGAGAAATTACTATCCCGAATGGCAGGCCAGGCACGATTGAAACCAACCTCTATTGCTGCCCGCAATGTGCGACCCATTCGAATTTCCTCTTTCATACGCTCAAAGATCAGCACATTGGCATCCACTGCCATCCCTATCGATAATATAAAACCGGCAATACCTGCCAGTGTCAGTGTAACTGGCCACAACTGATATACAGCCATTACAAGAGTGACATAGATCAATAAGGCAAGACCCGCCAGAGCACCGGGCAATCGATAATACATGATCAGGAAAAGTATGATCAGGATCAACCCAATCACACCCGCCTGTACGCTCCAGTCAACGAAGTTCTTGCCAAGAGTGGATTTGACTGCCCACTGCTCCATAGTATGCAGCGGTACATCTATGCGTCCCGCGTTAAGCAGGCTGGTCAACCGTTTAGCTTCACCCTTGGCCATACCGGTGATAATACCGCTATCCCGGATGGGTTCATTGACATTGGGTGATGAAACATATTCATCACCCAGGAATATACCCAGCTTTCTCTCCACTGAACCATCTAGCTCGCTGGATAGACGGGTGGTTATCTGCCAGAACAGATCGCTACCCGTATCATCCCATTCAAAGTGTATTGTCGGTTGCCCATTCTGAGGGATAGTAAATTCAACACCGCCTTTGAAGTACTGGCTGGTCAACTCTATTTCATTACCATCTACCGTTCCAACCGCTGGAACTGCAATCCAAGCACTCTCACGATCCTGGATGTCACCTCTTTTGACCTCTGTCAGAACCACTTTGTCATCATCATCAAGGCGTTGAACAAAGAACATGTCATCATCACTATAAACAGTAGGAACAGGTGTTCCGCTATTGGCGATTTGCACCGGACTGCCGCTTTCAGCAATCTGAACCGGTGTGCCAGTACTGCTCAGTTGAGCTGGGCTGCCGCTGTTGTTCGGTTGAACCGGATCATCAACTTCACTATCTTGAGTAGGGGTGCCACTATCACTTGGCGGCAGCGGAGTCGGCGTAGTAGTGGGCATGTACCGCACAAATTCCTTGAAGTTGATAAGAACCGTTTTGCCAATGCGGTCTTTGGCTTCTGCAATGTCATCAATGCCGGGCAGCTGAACCAGAATCCGATCGTCACCCATTTTCCGGATTACCGATTCGCTAACCCCGTACGCATCGACTCTTTTCTCAATCACGGCAATGACGCCATCCATGGCATCATCCTCATCTTGACCCTCAGGCAACTCCGAGAAATCAGCTTTATAAACCAGGTGGAAACCTCCCTCCAGGTCCAATCCCAGTTTAATATCTTCCCGGTCAATAGCCTCGCCAAAATCCGGCCACAGCAGCGTCATCAGCGCAAGAACTGTGATGACTACTATTAATCCTAATGTTACTTTATCTCTGGTTCGCATTATTTGTGCTTAGCTCCTTTCCCACAAAGTCCAAGGCATCCTGTTCACTCATAATTTCTCCCGACGCCTGGGCCTCACGCACCGCCTCCAGAAGTCTGCCTATTTCGGGTCCGGGCTCCAGTCCAAATCTTTCGATCAGGGTATGCCCACTTACAAGCTTTGGAGGTAAAACAGTATCCGCGTCTTCGATCCGTTTATTGAGCATGTACTCCGTTACTTCCACATGCTCCAGCCAGCCTGCCATTTCAAACGTTGGCCCACGGGTTGCCAGATGGTCAGCCAAGCTAAGAAATAGTGTATCAATACCTATATCGCCAGTATCTCGGAAGTAGCGATAGATGGCCCTCCGCGTCGGCAATTCCGGAGCATTGCTGAGATGCCCAGGACGCAGGTGCTGATCGATCATACCGGTAACGATTCTCTTTTCCCGTGTGCTAAAACGAAGCCGTTCCAATATCCCTTCAGCTATCTTCGCACCCTGTTGAGCATGTCCTAGAAAACGCATTTTCCCATTTTCGTGTATGGCTTTGGTTTGCGGTTTAGCAACGTCATGTATCAGGGCCGCCAGCTTCACCAACGATCTTCGGGTCAAACCACCGCCGATCACCTCATCAAAATGCTCAACTAGTACTTCTCTATAGGATAGAGAATCAAGCAGGCCTTCTTCCTTACTATTTAAGGCCATCAGCAAGCGTTCGACAGCCGCCACCGTTTCTATAGAGTGTTCGAAGACATTCCAATAATGTTCCTTTGGTTGTTCCACTCCTTTGGAAACGGAAAGCTCAGGAATGAGGAGAGTGAGAAGGCCAAGCTGATCGAGATGGCGTATCGAGTTCGTTGCGTTTTTTGTCTCCAGGATACGCCCCAGCTCTTCCCGAATCCGTTCGCCACTAACTGAAATAATGGCTCCGTTATCCCGTTGAATAAGGCCTTCTGTCCGGCTATCTATAGAGAAATCCAGCTCAGTAGCCAAACGAAACGCTCGCATAAGGCGCGCCGGATCATCGAGGAAAGCAGAGTCGCTGGCTACCCTTATCAACTTTCTTTCAAGATCACCGACCCCATCTAATGGATCGATGAGATCCACTCGGTTCCATCCGGCTGCAAGATGTTCCAGTTTCATAGCAATGGCGTCAACGGTAAAATCGCGTTTTCTCAGATCATCTTCGATGGATCCCCTGATAGTCGCAAAATCGATATACCATCGATCTTCATCGTGTACAAGGACTACTCGAGCAATCTGGTGAACCTCATCGAGAAGCACGAACCTGGCATCGAAGGCATCGGCCACCTGCCTAGCAACCTGGATAGCATCAGCGTTTACAGCAAGATCGATATCGTGGTTGGACCGCCCCAGAAATCCATCCCTAATATATCCGCCTACGAGATATGTCTCTATCTTTTGGGCGATAAGGAATGTGTGCAAGCGAGCCAGAAGCGCTACGGCATCTGGCCTCACAAAGAGGCTGGTAATTGATTGCATGCTGCTTAACACGATTTACAGCCTGAACCGGAACTCGAAGGTTATCTAACTAGCTACATAACCGCTTGGACTAGAATATGCTCTGGAGCACTGGTTTGTCAAGGCGAGAATGGGACCCAGGTAAACAAACGTTTACGGGGGGTAAGTATTGCATATAGTGGGTAATTGTGGTATATTGTGGTGCAAAGTGGGGGGAATATCATTTCAATGCTCCTTGGTGAATATGAATGTCGGATAGACCAAAAGGGGCGGGTCGCAGTACCCGCCAAACTCCGTAAAGAGTTCCCGGAGGGACTCGTACTCACACGTGGTGTAGACAAGTGCATGCTTGCCTACCCGTTGGCAGAGTGGAGCAAGGTCTCTGACGAAAACGAGTTCTCGCCTTTTTCACCAGGCAAGAACCGGAGGCTTAACCGAATGATCTTCGGTAATGCCTTCGACCTCGAACTCGATAAGCAAGGGCGCGTAGCACTCCCTTCCCCCCTAAGACAACATGCTCAAATTAAAGATATCGTTGTGATGGTTGGAGGCAACAAATATCTGGAAATCTGGAGCAAGGAATCATGGGATCAAGAGAAGTTGTTGATGGATGAGCAAGCCTGGCAGCTTGCGGAAGGGATAGAACCGCGCTAGATGGAGCTATATCACCAATCGGTCCTACTTGAAGAAGCAATACAGGCACTACAGGTTCAACCTGGAGGGCGGTATATAGACTGCACTGTCGGTGCTGGAGGGCATTCTTCAGCCATCATGGAAAGTAGCGATCCCGGTGGTCAACTGATCGGATTTGATGCTGATCCGCAATCCATCTTAGCTGCCCAATTCGCATTAAAGAAATACGGAAGATCCGTCCTTTTGGTTAATGAAAACTTCAATTGTATTGAGGAGGTATGTACCTATTACAACTTTAGACCGGTTCACGGCGTCATGTTCGACTTGGGAATGTCTTCCCTTCAACTCTCCAGTCACGGGAGAGGTTTCAGTTTTCAACATGATGCCCCACTGGATATGCGATTCAGTCCGGATCAGGAGCTTACAGCAGCCCAGATAATCAATGATTTATCTGAAAGCGAGTTGGCCACGCTGATCTGGAACTACGGAGAAGAGCGAAAGAGCCGCAAAATAGCGAAGCGCATAATCGAAAACCGTCCTCTTCGAACAACTAAAGAGCTCGCTCGGGTGGTTAGTAAAGCAGTGAATGGAGAAAGGGGAAAGATACACCCCGCCACCAAAACATTTCAGGCACTGCGCATGGCAGTGAACCGGGAAATAGATAATTTGAGAACCGCTCTGGAGCAGGCAGTCAACCTTCTTGGATTTGGAGGAAGGTTGGCAGTGATTAGCTTCCATTCTTTAGAGGATCGACAAGTGAAAGAATTCATGGTTCGAGAGTCAAAGAGTTGTATCTGCCCTCCGGAAACTCCGGTTTGCACTTGTAAACACACTCCTCGCCTCCGTCTCGTGAGCAAAGGCGTTATCAAGCCCACAGCGGAGGAAATTAGTATAAATCCCAGAAGCCGAAGCGCCAAAATGAGAGTCGTTGAACGAATTCAGTAAGAGAAGGAGGTGATTGAATACGGAAAATACTATACCTGAATTAAACAAGGGAACTAGATAAAAAAGGGGGGATTAAATGGCAAAAACATTTGCTTCAATAGATGTCGGAACCAGTAAAGTGACCACTATAGTGGCAAACATTGGTGACGAAGAAACTATTCAAATTCTAGGGTCAGCCACAGTTCCGGCCCGGGGAGTCCACAAAGGGCTTGTTGTTGATATCGATCTGGCCACAGAGGCAATTCGGGACTCCGTAATGAAGGCGGAACGCGTTAGTGGGCTGAAAATCGAGACTTCATACGTAGGCGTGACAGGCAGGCACATCAACGCACTCAACAGTCGGGGCGTGGTGGCCACTACTCGGAATGATAAGCGGGTGACTACCGACGACCTGGAACGAGTCCTTGAGTCTGCCCGCAGTATCACTTTGCCGAATGATCGAAGACTCCTCCACGTTCTACCGCGCCATTACACACTCGATGGAACAGTTAGAGTACAAGAGCCCGTCGGGATGCACGGCTTCAGGCTGGATGTGGAAACCCATATAGTCACTGCTGCCGCAGCATCCGTTCAGAACTTGATCAAAGCCGTACGCGGAGCTGGTGTAGACGTTGAAGACCTGGTATTCAGCCCACTTGCCGCCGGCGAGGCAGTGCTCAGCGAACACGAGATGAACGCTGGTGTAATCGTGGCAGATATCGGAGCCGGCACAACTGACGTATCGATCTTCAAAGACGGTTGCGTCTGGCATTCAGCTATCTTCCCAATCGGCGGCTATCAGGTATCTCGAGACATCGCCATCGGACTCGGCATAAGCAATGACATGGCTGAGCAAATGAAGCTGAAATACGGCAATGTCATGACACCTAATGGAGTGGAGCCGCAATATAGCGAACTGGACGTGGGGAATAGGCACACGGTGTCCTACCGCGAACTGAACGACGTAATTCGTGCTCGAATTGAAGAAACACTGCGATTAATAATGTTGGAGATACCGCGTGATAAGCAAGAGACTCTGGTACCTTCCGGTCTGGTTTTGGTAGGTGGCACATCCACTATTCCAGGTTTGGAAGCCATGGCACGCGATGCGCTCGATATGGAGCATATCCGCATTGGGTATCCAAGCGGCATAAGCGGTATTTCAGATACCCTGAATGATCCCTCAGCAGCTACTAGTGTGGGTCTTCTCTACTGGGGTGCCAACAATTGCGAGGGCGAAGACAAATGGAAAATGGAAGAACTCAAGCCCGGCATCACCAACACTGTCAAAAGTGGTGCCTCTCTCGCCAGAAAGCTCTGGGGTCGCCGCAAGCAGTGGTAACAAACGCAGGCATAGCACAATCAAAATACAAGGGAGGAAATCATGGGTAAAGCTGATTTTGCCACTTATACAGCAAACATTAAAGTGATCGGTGCCGGCGGAGGTGGATGTAATGCCATTAACCGTATGATTCAAAAAGGAATCAAGGGCGTAGAATTTATCGCGGTGAACACCGACGTTCAAGATTTGGATGATTCACTAGCTCAAAAACGCATTCAAATAGGACCAAAAATCACCAGGGGACTTGGCGTTGGTGGAGATCCTCAGGTAGGCCGAAAAGCAGCCGATGAAAGTCGCGAGTTATTGGCCGCAGCAATCGCAGATACCGATATGTTGTTTATCACTTGTGGAATGGGTGGCGGCACAGGCACAGGCGCCTCCTCTGTAATCGCTGAGATCGGTAAAGAAGCCAAAGCACTCACTATCGGCATAGTCACCAAACCGTTTTCTTTTGAAGGATCGGTACGTACCGAAAAAGCCGAGAGCGGTGTAATTGATCTCGTCGAATATGTGGATACCTTGATCACCATTCCCAACGATCGATTACTCGGAATTTGCGATAACCGGGTAACGGTAGACGATGCCTTCCTACAGGCAGATGAAATACTATACAACGGCGTTCAATCGATCTCGGAGTTGATCACCATCCCCGGGCTGATCAACCTGGATTTTGCCGACGTGAAAACGATTATGAGTAATGCAGGCCAGTCTTGGATGGCAGTTGGCAGAGGAACCGGTGCAAATCGATCCACGGATGCTGCCAAGCAAGCGCTATCCAGCCCGCTACTCGATATCAATATCGAGGGAGCCACCGGCGTGCTACTCAACATCACCGGCGGCACTAACCTCGCTATCTCTGAGGTCCATGACGCTGCACAGATCATTAAGGGTGCTGTCGCTCCCGATGCAAACATAATCTTTGGTGTGGCACATGATCCCAGCATGAACGACGATGTAAGGCTCACCCTGGTAGCTACCGGATTTAACGGCTCACCTATAAAAGGTACAAACCAAGCGGAAATGATTCAGATGCTCACCGAGCTGAAGGAGGCAGCGAACGAAGAGAGATTGGATACACCTGCGTTCCTGCGGTATTCGCCTCGGCCCCGAAACACACAGGCGATCCATTTCCCGTCAAAGGTGAAAGTTAACTAAAACCATAACGGACTTATTGTAATAATTCCGGATAACCCACTTTTGTCAACTACTGACGGCAGTTGAGCCGTCAGTAGTGCAGCTTGAAAATATAAGAGGAATTGCAATGGTTTTCCGAGACACGAGTTTACCTCGTGCGAGGAGGGATTTTGCACACTGGGTTTGTTTAACCGGGCATCCCAGGAAAGCTCGGTCTTCCGGGGATGCTCAGGTTAACCTGGTGAAAGAATCGATAGGTACAAAACTGGAAAGCAAGGGGAGTTTCCCACGGGGAGATAAGACAATGGAAGAATTTTGTTTGGTACGATTTCATGTCAGGTGTTCCATACGCGCCCAAGGTAACCTGCGGCTAGTGATCATGACTGATGAAGAACTTAAGGAGCTTGCCCGAATTCTATCCTCTAAGCCTTCTAGGCCCGTCGAAGTTGTGCATAGAGAACTCAAAGCAATTGCAAAAGAGCAAAGAAGAACTGCCTTCAGGTGGATAGGGGCGCTAACCGCCAGACCATTCGGAGCTATATCGAAGAATTAGTTTTTAGAATGCTACCCGTGGAATAGATAGAAAAGCACTATTTGTGATTTGCGGCATCACAATATTTCCCTATGGGGAAGGGTAACGTGGGGTGTCTATCCGCCTAACCACCCTCGTGAGATCGCTTCATTCTCCATAATTTCCACTGCAGAATAGGGATCAACATCCCCACTCTCAACCTCCCCCCACAAAGCCATCAACCTGTCGCTTTCTCTCATCAGTCTGGAAAGCCTATTCCGGAGCCTCTGCTCAACTGCATGGATAAATTCGTCCTTCCTTTGCTGCTGTCTCTGGCGTGAAAGTTCCCCGCTGGATTTCAAATACTCCTGATGCTTGACAACCTCTTCATGAAGTTCCGTGATCCCGATAGTATTAGAGGCTTGCGTAGCTAATATCGGAGGTTGCCAGGGTTTGTTACCAGGGCTCAGCATCAACATCGTCTGAAGCTCTACCACCATTTTATCGGCACCCGGACGATCGGCTTTGTTGACCACAAAGATGTCCGCGATCTCCATAAGGCCCGCCTTCATCGTTTGAATAGTATCCCCCGCCTCAGGCACCAATATCACTATAGTAGTATCCACCGTTTCCATGATATCAAGTTCGGTCTGCCCCACTCCCACTGTCTCTACCAGAACGACATCTTTTCCAAAAGCATCCAGCAGTTTGATAACATTTCGAGCGGTCATAGGGAGACCGCCTCGACTTCCTCGACTGGCCATACTACGAATGAAAACCTCCTGGTCCAGGTAATGTTGCTGCATCCGGATGCGGTCACCCAACACCGCTCCCCCTGAGAAAGGGCTGGTAGGATCAACAGCGACTACTCCCACCGAAAGCCCTTTAGCTCTGATTTCTGCGGTTAACTTGTCAACAAGCGTGCTTTTACCAGCTCCGGGCGGCCCCGTAACACCCACAGAATAGGCATGCCCAAGATGCGGATAGACAGCCTTCATGATCTCGGGTACTTCGGGAGATTCCCGTTCAACCAGACTAATGAGGCGAGACAACGGCTGCTGTGCTCCCCCCAGCATTTTCTCTACCAGCTCCATCAATACACCTTCTTGCGTCTAACTGGTTCCATACTAGCCACGAGGACGACCATATATTAGCATACCCGTCCATACGGCGCAAAGGAATGGCACTGAAGAGAGGGGGGTTCTAGATCAAATCTTTGCTAATATTGTAGCCAAATATGGGGAAAGCATATACGGTTGATGCAGAACAAGAAAATCGTCCGTTCTAGCTATTTCTTTTCACCACAGATTTCCGCGAGTAAAATCCATGTGTTCAATAAAGTACTGATTAAAATCGAGCCGTGAAGATAGTTCAACGTGCTCCACAAAGCCGGCTATTTCATTGATCATCCTCCAGTAGTTCTTCGATAACAGAACCATGGTAGCCCCGGTACTGGCGGCATTACCTAAAGAGGTGACGATTCTAGGATCAGTTTCCGGTATAAGGCCAATCCGCATGGCGCTGAGCGGATTGATATAATTCCCGAGCGCACCGGCCAGATACACTCGATGTATATCACCGATCTCTATTCCCATATCATCCATAAGGGTTCGTATACCAGCCGCTATCGCACCTGTAGCGAGCTGCACTTCACGGACATCCCTCTGGGTCAGATACATCGGTTTGTTGTTATAACTCTCTTCCGCAGAGGCAACCAGAAAATCGTTAACTTCAGATCCATTGATCACTCTCGAACTCAGATCAAGGCCAATCCCTTCCCGATGAATACCAATCAGACCCTCATCATTGATAATACCAATGTGCAATAGAATAGCGACCAAATCGACTAATCCACTCCCGCATATACCTTTGGGCTTGATATTACCTACATCTCGGTAGTGAATATTTCCATCTTCAATATAGGCAGCTTCAATCGCTCCGGCTTTAGCAATCATACCCTGAGAGATCCTGGCGCCTTCCAAAGCCGGACCGGCAGCAGCAGAACACGTCAAGAATCTTTTGCGATTGCCCAGAAATATCTCAGCATTGGTGCCGAAATCCAGGCCCAGTATTATCTCTTCGTCCTGTTCAGCAGCACCTGAAGCGAGAATGACACTCAGCAAATCACCGCCAATATATCCGGATTTGACCGGCATTGTATAAAGCAAGGCTTCAGGATTCAGTCTGAGCCCAACATCCGCCGCTTTAACAACTAGGCCATCCGTCAACAGAGGGGAAAATGGAGCTTCCGCAATCCCATCAGGGGGCAGATTTAAAAAGATGTGCTGCATGGTCGTATTACCCGCAGCAACCGAAATAAATATATCTTCCTGTTCGAGCCCACCTACTTCCAAAAGGCGTTTGGTAATGCGATTTACATCATCAACCAGAAGATTGTGCAAATAGTCGAGTCCGTTGGCATGCTCTTTGATAAACTGGAGACGACTGACCACATTTGTGCCATATCTGCGTTGGCTGTTGAGACGGGAAATGACGGCAACTTCACCGCCGTCATTCAGCCTTATGAGCTTGCCCACCAGCGTGCTGGTGCCTAAATCAAATACCAATCCGTAACCACTCCCCACTCTCTCCCATTCTTGCCAGCCAATCAAACAATTGTTGTGAATCACCGCAGCGCCCTGCAACCGAGTATCCTTCAACCTGGTAGGAAGAGTGCGAAGGCAATGAAGTGAAGCCTGCAATCCCTGATAGTCAGTTCCTATTGCGTGCTTTATCTGGCCCAACTCTGAAAGGCCATCTGCCCTGTTACTGGGCAACAGAGCCACAAACGGCTGGTCAATGAGCGGTTCCAAGGGGAACGTCGGAAAAAGCGGGAGATGGCCGGTTTTGAGGATTTGATGGTATTCCAAATCGGGATGTGACTCTCCAATATACACCACCATGTCTTTGTTGACATGAGTCCAACAAGCCAGCCGTATTCCCTGATTAATTTCTTCTTCATCAAGAAAACTGGCCTCTGCCTCCGATGGTGACGCGATGGAAGAAAGGACTCTAACCTTACACTTGCCACATCTACCCAACCCGCCACAATCTCCATCCATTTCCGTATCCACCCCATGCAACGCCTCATGTACGGTTAGGCCTTTGCGAACACGCAACCAGTGATCATCCGGTAAAACATTCAACCAGACGTTCCTTTTCCTGCGTCTCTTGGGCAAAGCCAAAACCTGACCCAAAGCGCTAACAAGCGGCTTTACAGGTTTGCTCTCTATTTCGGTGGACGTCGTTGATTCTATTTGCATACCTATCCCATTCTGTCTATAGCTATTACCTTAATTGTCTCCCGCGTTCTTCCGCAACAAGGCTGGCATACAAATTGACATGTAAACAACACGCAAAAGCACTTGAGGGTGAAAGAAGGATAGGCAAGAAATAAAAAACAAAACGGCAGAACCGCGTTCTGGTTGCAGTTCTGCCGTTCAGGTCACTTCTATAAGTGAACAATTAATCTAGTGTTCTATATCCTGATCCCCTACTTCCATTTTCACTGAGATAGCTATCTTGTATAACACAGTCAGTACCATGAACCCGAGTCCCCAGACGCCGAAAGTAATGATCGCTTCCTTCAATGTTGGGAAGTATTGATTGAACTCGTGGAGTGGATTAGGAATGAATCCCGGAATAACCAGCAGCAGACCTTTATCAATCCAAATGGATACAAACAACAGTACACAGGCAATTACCAGCGTATCATCCCGATACCTTGTCTTGGGGTTGACCAGCAATACTATTGCGATCACCGTCGAAATTAACACTCCCCACATATACGGCTGAAGACCGCTTCCACCTTCACCAAACAGGAGGTACTTCCAAGTCGCTGTATGCTCGGCTCCACCCGAATAGAAAGCGGTGAAGAACTCACACAAAAGGAAAAAGAAGCCAGCAATCGCTGCATACGTCACAATGGTTGATAACTTCTTAATGGCAATTTTCCCCGGATCAAAATCTGTGTACTTGCGAAGAATCAAGCAGATGATTATAAGTAATGCAGGACCAGCTGCAAATGCTGTAGCGAGAAAGCGTGGTGCCATAACAGCAGTGAGCCAGAACGGTTTTGCCGCAAGCCCGGCATAAATGAATGCGGTTACCGTGTGAATGCTTGCAGCCCAGGGAATCGAAAGGTAAATCAAAGGTTTAACAAAACGCCGTGGCTTTTCACCTTTGTGCTCTGCATCCAGTATTGACCACCCGACTATAATATTGATCAAGAGATATCCCGATAGCACCACAATATCAAAGAACAGAATCGAATTAAAGGTAGGATGCAAGAATAGGTTTACAAGCCTGTCGGGTCTTCCCAGGTCGATAGTCACAAAGGTGATACACATGGCACAAGCCACCACCGCCAAAAACTCGCCCAGGATGGTAATCTTGCCAAATTCTTTCTGATCATGCAGGTAGTAAGGCAAAACAAGCATCACGCCGGAAGCCGCCACACCAACAAAGAAAGTGAAGTTCGCCAGGTAAAACCCCCAAGACACATCCCTGCTCATACCGGTGATCTGTAATCCATTGAACAGCTGATCGATATAGAAGCCAGCACCAACGCCAAAAAGCGTGGCGCAAAAACCCAACCACAGCCAGTATTTCTTGCTTCCCTTTAATGCTTTCTCTATCATGCCTACTCCCTACACTAGATAATATACTTTCGGTTGTGTTCCAGCGATTTCTTTACGCCTGAGAGGGATGAGCTTTTCGTCTTTCTGTATCTTTTCAATACGTTCCTTGAATTCCGGGTTATCCAAGTCCCCAAAAATAAGTGCTGACGCCTCAACGCCGCCTTTTTTGTTCGCACAAGCCTCTACGCAATAGGGAAGCTCACTTCCGTGTATATCTCGCTCCGAACAGAAATTGCATTTCTCAACCACGCCTTTGGTTCGGGTAGGGAAATTCGGGTTCGGCACCGGGTCTTCAAGTCCTTTTTTGGGATCCTTGAAATTGAAACTTCTGGCTCCATACGGACAGGCAGCCACACAGAATCGGCAACCAATACACCGGTGATAGTCCATTAAAACCATGCCATCCTTCCGTCTGAATGTGGCTTGTGTAGGACACACGCGAACACAGGCAGGATTGGAGCAGTGATTACACATCACAAGAAACGGAACATGTTCCATACGTTCTTTGAGAATTTCATTCTCCATATATTCGGTGAACGCATGCGGGAACTCCGTTTCCCAAATCCACTTTATCTCATGGTCTTTGTTATCATGCTTCGGAACATTGTGCATTTTGTTGCAAGCATCGATGCAACCAGTACATCCTTCTTCACATCGGCTGGGAATGGTAATCATACCCATGTTTGTGTCATTCAGACTTTCGTCTTCCATCCCGACGAGTGGACTACACCCTGTCAGAAGCGCACCGGAAGATGCAGTTACCACAGCTCCCGCGGAGGCAAGCCCGGCTAATTTTATAAACTCACGTCTTGTAACTTCCATCTGCTACTCCCCTACTATGTTATGGCACTCCCAACAGCCTGGTTCCACATTCACATATGTATGGCACTGATCACAGAACTCACTCTTGTTAGTATGACACTGTCCGAGGCAAGTATCGGTCAAGCTTTTGTCATATATCACACCGGGGTATGCGTCCGATTCATATTCCCGATCAGCACCCCGCACAACGTCATTTCTCCAGGTATTGAGCAAGTCCATATGTTTGGCTCTCATATAGTCGACATCTTCAACACATTGATCACCCGCTTCAGGAGCAATCACGATTTCAGGCATTTCATCCGCGTCTCCACTCACCTGGCTGTACCAGAACGGTATGGTAAATACGGCGAGGAAAACAATAATCCCGATTACGATTTTACTGGTATCGTACATTATTCACCCCCCTCTTCAGAACCCTCAACCCCTGGGAGCGGATCACCTCTCAAATCGGTTGTTCTGGGCTTCTGTTCATCTTTCATTATCAGCGCATTGCCAACCAATTCATGAATACCGCCAATTTCTACATCGCCAACCCAGTAATCCACAACAGCCGGAAGCGTGGCTTTGTCGATAGCGCACATACAGGTGAGTATGTTAACTCCATGTCTTTCCTTGACATATTTCACCGCGTTGCCCCTGGGAAGACCGCCTCTCAACCTCATTTCAAGGTTTTCATCAGTCCCAAGTCCGGAACCACTTCCACAGCAGAAAGTCTTCTCCCGTATAGTGTTTTCCGGCATTTCATAGAAATTGTTGGCTACATTATTAATAATGTACCGTGGCTCTTCAAACAATCCCATAGCCCTGGCTGGATTGCATGAATCATGGTATGTGATTTTCCATTGATCGTTCCGGCTAGGATCAAGTTTTAGCTTGTTATTCTTGATAAGATCAGCGGTAAATTCCGAGATATGCGTCATTTTGGTGGCTTTAGCGTTTTCGAACACCGTACCGGTTATGGGTGACTTGGGAACTTCAAGGAAATCCGCCGGACCATTGATGGTATCCATATACTGATGAATGACCCTCCACATATGTCCGCACTCACCCCCGAGAATCCACTTAACCCCTAATCGTTGGGCCTCGGCATATATCTTGTTATTCAGCCGTTTCATCATCTCAGCCGAATGGAACAGGCCAAAGTTACCACCCTCAGAAGCATATGAACTCATGGTGTAATCGAGGTCCAGCTCATGAAATAGCATCATATACCCCAGGAATGTATACCAGTGCGGCTGAGCAAAATAGTCCGCAGAAGGCGTTACGAAGAGTATTTCCGCGCCCTTTTTATTCATGGGGACATTTACTTTGACACCCGTTATCTCCTCAACATCATCCATGGCAAATTCCACGGTATCGGCAAAGGCGTGGGGCTGAATACCCAGATGATTCCCTGTCCTGAAGCAATTGGATAAGGGTTCAACAATCCAATTAATACCTATTCCCACAAGGTTGAGAAGTTCCCTACCCATCATAGTGATCTCGCATGTATCGATACCATACGGGCAAAAAACCGAACACCGTCGGCATTCCGTACACTGATAATAATAGTAGAACCACTCTTTGAGGACATCCTCTGTCAGTTCCCGTCCCCCGGCAGCGCCACCCAAGAGTTTTCCACCAACGGTAAAATAACGCCTGTAAATTGACCGCATAAGCTCGGTTCGAGCTACCGGCATGTTTTTGGGATCACCTGAGCCAAGATAGAAATGACATTTGTCAGCACAGGCACCGCACCTCACACAAATATCCAGGTAGACGCGTAAAGAGCGATATCTATCAAGACGCTCTTCCATCCCTTTGAGTATTATCTCTTTCCAGTTCTCGGGGAGTTTCCAATCCAGATCGGTAGGATTCCATTCCCTCGGATAGGGAAGGTCTACAAGCTCGGCTTTCTTTGGATTGGCAGGATAATTCCATGTACCGGGCCTGAATTCCAAATTGGGCTTGTACAAATCCTGCTTCGCAGGTACGTAATCTATGGTTTTTAGCAGTTCTTCTCGGCTAGCAACTTCATCTGACACTTTGCTCTACTCCTTTTCCAGGGGCAGTCCTGCCTGTTTCATTTTATCGTGGAACTCTTCTTCATACTCGTGATAAGGATGCAATTTAACAGGATAGTCCCAAGGATTAACATGCCGCTTGACCCGATTGGTATTCGCCATATTTCTGGTTGGGCTGAAAAAGATACCTCCCGCATGCATCATTTTGCTGAACGGGAAATAAGCCAATAATGTGCATACCATTGCCAGGTGGAAATAGAAAAGCCAGCTGATGGACTGATCCGGCACTTCTGGAGAGAATCTAAGAACACTCATCGCCAACTCTTTCACGGCTTCAACATCTGTATGGAAGAATATTCTCAGAAGAACTCCGGTTACTGCAACGCCACCAATTAATAACAACGCAAAATAGTCCGCAGGCAGTGAGATATATCGCAATTGCGAAAAAACGACTCTTCTAATAAAGAGATATGTAACTGCCAGCAGAATGGCAATATCGGTTAAGTATAAAGTGGGAATCATTATTTCCAACATACCATCTATATTCTCAACTACATCCAATATCCAGGGTACAGGTTCGAAAAACAACCGGCAATGCCTAATCAAGATAACAAGCAGAGACCAATGGAAAAGTAATCCGAATAACCAGAGGAACTTGCTGCCACTGTAGATCAATTTCTGACTGTCTGCTTTGACTTCAGCCCTGGTATTGCGCCACAATGAACGGAAGATGAGAACTTCGAGGAGCATCCTGCCGACGACAGCGAGATTGTTTGAAGGATTGTCGAGCTTCTCGTGGGGTTTCCGCTTGATCCATGGGAGGGTTTCCTCCTGAGCACAGGTGGTGGGGATTCTGAACGGTACCGCTGATTTGCCCCATTTAATTACCTTATAAAGCATCCCAAGTATGAATATGGCAATTGCCGCATACGGTAGTATCACTCCAAACAAGGTGCTCATTCCGTTACCTCACTTCTATCATATCCGCTGGCTACTTCAACTGTTTGATCCCCATACTTACGAGCGAATCTCTCCAGTAGCCTGTTTGCATTGTCTCGGTCTCTTTTGATCTCATTTGTCCTGATTTGATTTATTCTTTCCCGGCAGCCCGTATAAACATTGAATGCCTGGCAAGCCAGGTTATCGATTCTTTCTTCCAACTTAGCCAACTCGGCGGCAAATTCCTTGTTCTTCACCTGACTCTTTAGCTCAGCTCGAATAACATCCTTTAACAGGAAAACAAAACTTACGGATTGACCGGGCGTACGATCTTGCACAGCTTTGCTTCTGATGATTTCTTCAAGTGCTATGGTCGCTCTCTCAGAATCTATTTGATCGTGCACGAATTCGTCATAGAGGACTTCAATTTCAGAAGACAAAATATATCCCACCGGATTTGTAAACTTGTCTTTGTCTGCCAAAATCTTTACCCCGGCGGGATATGAATCTGCAATCAATTCAAGCCATTTCCCTGCAATGGCCCCTTTCTTCTGCGATAATATGGTTTCCAACATAACACTTCGCTGAATTTTCTATAAATCACCACGAAACACAACGCCCCTGAGGGGCGCCCTGCAAATGCTGCTTGGCTAATCGTATCACTGCCAAGTCTCGGCAAGCATCGGCAGTCAGACTTATCGTGGAACCGAACAAAAGACCTAGGAAATACCTATTCACACTAAGCATATATGCTTAGTGCCATATCTTCTTTCTTTATGACCTCAGCCATTCTTACCATAAGTATTTGGCCAGATTCTTGACAAGCCCGCCTCAAACGGAAAACCGGGATTGGGTTCTGACCAACCTAAAACAAAAAGAAGCCAGACTCATGCGAGTCTGGCTTCGAGTATATCTATCCGGCTAGCAACCGCGACGAATTTACGCAACAGCAGCTTTGGTGATCTTCTCTGCCAATTTAAACCTCAAATCAACCGGGACCTTAGGAGTATCCGCAACACTTATTACTTCCTTCGGATCGAAGCCCATGCAAAGAGCCAACAGTTGATTGTAGTCCAGCACCGGAATCGGGGACCAGTCTTCTCCAAATTCCATTTGAACATTGTTCATCCACATCAAACAAGTAATACATGAAACAACAACAACATCAGGCTGAACCTCATCTACCATGGCATCAAATTTTCTTTTTGCGAATTGCACTGCCTGAGGTTTATTGCGAGCCGCAAAACCACCGGCGCCTCCACAACACTGAAACTCACGGCTATAACTAGGCACATCTGCACCCAAAGCTCGCACCAAGTCTCCCAGTTTATGCGGATTTCTTGCATCATCAAATCCCATCACATCTTCGGGCCATAACGTATGACAGGGATACTGGACAACTGCCTTGATCCCTTCGAGATTATGCTCAATCGAATTACTAATTTTCTCGGTTCCGATCTCGTTGTAGAGCAAGTCAATCAAATGCTTGACTTTGACATGACCTGAGTATTGCTTGTCATCCAACTGAAGCAACGCATTGGTCTTTTTCAGCTTCTCCTCATTATGGAAACTGTGATTGGCATGCCTCATTACGCTATAACAAGAACCACATTGAACTGCAATATCAACTCCCGCTGCTTCAGCTATTGCCAGATTCCTTCCGCTTACTGCAAGGCTAGCTACTTCATCTGAGGCAGGGAACGTACCATAACCCGGACAGCATGCATACCCTTGAACCTCTACCAAGTCCACACCAAGTTTTTCCAAAGTCAACCTGATGCCGCGTTCTGCATCCGGTCTTATCGTAGGCATATTGCAGCCAAGAAACAATCCATATTTCATAACTCTATTCCTCTTCCTCTTTGAACATGTAGCTATTATCTCTTATTACATCCGTCTCTTTGAGCATTTTGCGGAATCCTGCTATGGCACCAGGCGTAACGCATACTGACGGTGGTGCATCCGCTAACCCTAATGACGCTCTCAACGTTCCCTGTTTATGAACTGATTGCGTATGCCCAATCTCCCAAACTTCAGGGAGAGACGGGGGAAGATAGGTTTCATCTTGGCTACACTGCCACCTTCTTATGGCAAGGCCCACTTCAAACGGATGTACCCCCATAGGGCACATCTCCTCACAGCAATTGCAGGAAACACATGACCACGGGGTCTCGTCATCGAGTAAATCATCTTCCAATCCAAGGAGGACCTTCCTCACCAGCCGCCGTATCAAGAGCGGGGGATCACCTTCTGCAGCAGGGCATCCGGAAATACATGTGGCGCAATTGTAGCACTTTCGGATATCCCCTATCTTGTCCAGGTCATCGCCAAATATTTCTTTTACAAGATTAGTATTAGCTTCTGTTAAATCTATCATAGGTAACTCCTACGTATTATCTCCGGTATGAGTATCAATCCACTGGAAAGCTCCATACCAATAAAACGCCTGCCCAAGGCAGGCACTCATTTAAAGTATAAATCCTCGCAAATTACCTGTCAACTTGACATCGTGAACCGCGCTCTGTCCTATTTTCAGAGTCAGCTTCTGTAATCCTACTCATCGAACAACGACGGGTTTCCCCTATCCCAGCACTGGATTGAGTGAATGCATGGCTTCCCTGATAACTCAAATTCGTGCTTTATTCGGCAGATCGTTTCTCGATAATTTCGTTAAGCCTGGCGATGTTCTCCATGGCAAAATCAAGGGTTGGATCAATAGAGATGGCCATTTTGTACATTGCAATAGCATCCTCCAGCCTGCCGAGTTCCCGCAGGTTGGAACCGATACTGGCATAGTCGATCGCCGAACCGGGATTGATTTCGATCGCCTTGTGAAACACCTCGATAGCCTCTTCGTGTTTTTTGACCTGATAAAAACAGAAGCCAAGCAGATTGTAGTTCATATAATCCTGCGAGTCCGCCTCAACCGCCCTTCCTAACTCTACTATAGCCTCATCGTAGCGATTCAGTTCTTTGAGGCAAGTGCCTCTATAGAAATGAATCCTTGAAAGATCGTCAGGGGCAGGCCCCATATTGAGTGCTTCGTTGAACCGATTTAAAGCCAGGGCAACCATACCTTCCCCGAGATCACATATCCCATGATAGAAATGCACTGGAGCGGACATCTGCTCAATGAGTGCGAAATGACTTCTAGCCCTGCTGAACTCCTCTAGGTTGATGTAGCTAAGAGCGAGATTAAAAAGCAGGTCATCTTTCGGCACCTGGGTCGACTCTGTGGCCAACGCCTCTTCAAATCGTTTGATAGCTGCCATGTAATTGTTCCGGGCAAACTGAACAGTCCCTCGATGATAAGAAAACAAGCCCTGGTCAATCGCAAACGTCGATCCTTCCCTCAGGGTCTCGTCAGCCAGAGCTAACTCCCTCAAGCTCAGATGGCAAAGCCCCTTGTGAAGCAATGCCACTGCCCTATCAGCATCATTGGTGGAAAGTTCGAAGGCTTTACGAGCATGAGTTATCGCATCCTTGTGCAGGTGTTTTTGAGAAAGGGCAATCCCCAATCCCAAGTGAACCTGTCTCCCTTCTTCAGTCTTTGCATTGGCCTCAAGGTTCTCTTCCATCGAAAGACAGGATCGACTGATACAGGAGACACAATCAACGTCTTCCGGCAACTCCTCCAACTGCTGAAATGACTCCAGGGGCCGGGCCTTCTCCCACTGGGAAAAGCAAGCAAAAAAGGCCGTGTCTTTTTCATCGATAATAATATGTCTACGGCAATGACCAAAAAGATCGGGGCGATCCTCTTCCACCCGTTCCAGAATGCCTTCGAAGATATGGTTCATACACAATTGAGTAATTGTACCCTCTGCAATCATATCGGGGGATGGATAAACATAAACCCGTAAATCCCTCTGCAAAACCGTCACCGGATCCAAAGGTGACTTTTCATGAAAATAAAAGCTGGGTTTAGCCAAACGAGACCTGAAGAACTCGGCGGCGGTGAGAATGGTTTCGATTGATGTTGTGCTCTCAGGTTCGATGATAGGCAAAATGAGCATTCTCACCTCACTCTGCTGGTCATAGGCCTCCCTTTGGAACGGTTGCATCAGGTTGAGTAACCTCTCCCATTCGTGGGTCTCGCTTTGTTCAGAGCTTTGCATGTGGATACAAGGATGGACATACACAGTCGAAAGTTTCTGCCCGGCGAGGTACTGTGCAACTATTTGGATCACCTCAGACGATCCATCAATCTGATCGGCAGGATTATCATGGACAACATAGATATGAGCCCGCCAGTTCAGATAAGGCAGGATCGAAGAAAGTTGTGCCAGGAAATCACGTCGCTCCTCCGGTTCAGTGCCCGAATACAGCCGCACTATCACAGTTTCGGGTGACGCAGCGCCGAATAGTACATTCGCCGCTTTATCGAAGGTTGTCATGCCACCACCCTCTTGCCCCCATCAAGCGATTCGATCTTCCAGGCTGCTTTTATCCGGTCGATTTCATCTTTCGACATCCACTCTGTTTCGAACTCCGTCCCGATTGCCATACACGGTTGAAAGCTATCTCTGAGCGGTTTAATACCGAATTTGGCAGGGTCAGCGGCGATCTCGGAACCATAGTAAATCTGCATTTGCTGGGCATTACTGTTTCCCCTGATTTTGACCCCCGATGCCTTAACAAAGTTCAGAGTTTGCATAGCATCTTCAAAACGTTCGTGGGGTAAAGCATATTGTGAAAAAAGCTCAACATCCAAACCGGAATCAAAGGCCATCTCGACTGCCTGGCGGATTCGATCAGGATCGAGGTTCTTCTTTAAATGAGTGTAAACATTCTCGGAGGCGCTCTCCAGCCCCATAGCGATCACATTCACTCCAGCCCGTTTCATCAGTGAAATGAGATCCTTGTTGAGCATATCCGCTCTAGTTTCGATCCACATGTCCACTTTTAAATCACGCCGAGCGATCCCTTCAAGAATTTCTACTACTCTTGTTTCACTAAAAGAAAAGTTGGGATCGGCGAACCACAACCTGCCGCTGCCTCGGTTGGCTACAAAGGCTATCTCTTCGATCACTCGCTCCACGGAATGGGCCCGAATTTTCCTCCCGAAAGCAGCCGGGGTATAGCAGAAGGCGCAGACATGAGGACAACCCCTCGATGTGAGCATGATTGACTCATCCATATCAGCCGGATCAAGTACTCCTTCCAGCCACGGGGATGGATACTCATCGAGGTTTTTGGGCGGAGGAACAGGCGAACCGGTAAAATATCCGCCCTCAGGGTTTCGGGATGTGATCCCCGGCACAGGCAATTCAGTCTGCCCGGAAAGGATAGCATCCACTACAGCCAAAGTGATGAGTTCTCCCTCTCCCCGACAGAGGAAATCCACTGCGGGAAGAACGCTCAAGGAATCATCCGGTAAAAAAGTGATCTGAGGACCTCCCAGTACAATGAAAGTCTCGGGGGTGGCCTCTTTCACCAGCGAGGCCATTGCATTGATATGAAAGATACTGCGCTGGTATGTCCCAAATCCCACAATGTCTGGAGAATATTCTCTTATGAATCCCTTGAAGGCCGTAGGACTGAAGTTGGTAGTGGAACCAATACTTAACACTTTTATTTCATGCCCATGTCCCTTAAGCGATGCGCCCAGATAGCCCAGGGATATGGGGGTTGCTGCCACCATAAAAGGATTAAAATCTATCAATAGAACTCGCATAAACCTATTGCCCTTATACCTAAAAACGCCTGCCCTCAACGTCGGGGGCAGGCGTTTAGTTGATTACAAAATAGTCGCTCCGGTTTTTGAAGAATCAGTGATTCTCAGTTTACATGTCACCCCACTCAAGGAATGGCTCCTTGAGATCTTCCATCGCATTGATTATCAATTCAATCAAACCATCATAAAAAATTCCGTATCGATCCTGAAGATCATATCGATCTATCAGATCCCTTATCTGCCCCTTACAGTTGGAACAAGGTGTACAGACATAGTTCTTTTTGTCCGGCCCCAAATCATCCCCGAAGGCTTCCAGCATCTGTTTGACTTTCATCCTGCTGGAAATAGTCTGTTTCCAGTCGATAAAACTCTTGGACGGGGTCATGATAGCAAAACCACTTCCTCCGCCACAGCAGTAGTTGTTTACTCCATGCGGAGTCATCTCACGAAATTGCGGGGCAATATATCTTAATATCCTTCTTTGAGGCTCGACAATCCCCATCAATCTAACATAGTTGCATGGATCATGGAGAGTGACCGGAAAATCGTTTTTACTGGGATCAAATTTTATCTTTCCGCTGAAGACTATCTGTTCCATAAGTGGGAAACAGCTTTCCCTGGGCACATACATATCCTTGTTCAACAACCTATCGCCAATGACCATCATGGCCTTGTGTTCATGACCGCATTCACCCGCCATAATTTTCTTTACACCGAGCTTTTTGGCAGCTTCGATTTGTTTTATCACAATCCTGGCGGCTTGCAAATCATCGTACCAGATTCCGTAATTTGTTCCTTCATACCCTCCAAGTTCACTTGACAAGGTGTAATCGATACCGGCAGCTTCAAAAAGAATGGCAAACGCCACCGGGTTCTGCAACCATGAAATGTATTCACCTGTATTATGGATAAGAAGTATTTCCGCGCCTTCTTTATCCACAGGTATTTTGATTGGTCTACCCAGCTTCTCTTCAGCCTCTTCTTCCATGAATTCCACAATATCGGCAAAGGCTTTGGGAATGATGCCCGTACTTGCACCTATATTTAATTGCTGAACCGCACCCTTGGCATGCAAAGATTCAGCGGTAATGCCCAGCTCCTGAGCAAACACTTTCCTGATTTCACGGGTCATCAACGCATTGTCTACACCACGCACACACGATTGGGCACATCGGCGGCACAGGGTACACCGATAAGACAACTCAGCCAATCTGGAAATTGTGGCCCAATTAAGATCTATGTTCCCATCGCTAAAACCTGGGAACATGGATTTGCCGTGTTTAGTATGATTCTTGATTATCCGGCGCAGTATCTCCGAACGATAGGTAGGACGATAAATATCCTGCCCTCCGCTACCGACAAATATCGGGCACGCTTCATTGCATGCCAGGCATTTGCCACAATATTCCAACGACATCTTTAGTGGCCGCAGGAAAGTCCAGTTGTCTTCTTTGGAAAGCAGTTTTTCCAAACCATTCAGGAAACCCTTGACCAGTTTGTCTTCTTCTTCTTGAGTCTGAGGCTTAGGCAAATTGAGCGCCGAGACACCATCGAGGGAGTGTTCCCACCTCTCTTTCTGATCATCAGTCAGAGGAGTGATCGCATCATCCGCACCACACCCAAAGGGTAGAGGCATCAGATTTTCAGCAGGATTCTCCAACAACTGTTTGCTCGGGTTCTTACTGATATCGGTCAGTTTTATTTTCTTCTTCTTCGCCATCAATTGCCCTTTCCTACTTTTTGTCGTCTTTCTTTTCAGGAAGACTTGTTGCCCGCTCACCCCATGTTGCACCAGTCTGGTGATGGGTAGCCGACCAGCTCGGTTTGTAATTCAAATACTCGCCTAGTTTGGCGTCATTCTCGCCTTTCCCCAGATTGGGGGTATCCCCAGATAGAATCCAGAAGAAGTAGAGTATTTTGGTTATGTAGTGAGTAGAACGGGTCAGAGGCAGATAGATTAGGAATGCCGCGAAAATTATTATATGGGCCCATTCCAACATGCCAATTTCTTCAACAACAAACGGTAGCGAATCCTGTACCCCAGCGAAGGTCGAACCATTAATCACACCTACCCAGAACGCGATGAATCCTTCAATGCCGCCTGCCTCAATAAAGGCGGCCCATCCGGTTCCGAACATAGCCAGGAAAAAGACATAGTTGAAATAATTCTGAGGGGTTGCATATTCCTTAAGGTTCTCGTCGAAGACTCGATGGAAAAACATGAGTACACTTCCAATACAACCGATGGTGAAACTCACTAGCCCAATCACAAGAGTCAAGTCATATAAGAACCCTGCACCACCGCCCGCATCGCGAGTGACGGTCCAGCCACCAACTTCAACAAAGATGGCATCAAGCACAACCAATCCATCGAAAAGAACTATCAGTAAAAAGCCCATGTGCCAGGGGTACAATCCAAACCAATACCCGCGTTTCTTTTCAAAATACGACCCCATAATGAGGTACCTTTTGACTAGGGTGAGGATACTACGAAAGACATTTTTGTGGCGGGGTTTGTTTTGCCAGTCTACTTCTTCAAAATAAGAGCCGCCATATTTGTGATTCTTTTCATGAATTACAGGGTACAGCTCCCATCTGAGGTTCTGGGGCATTTTGAAGTACTTCTGCACCTTATAGTAATAAGCTGCCACCACAAAAACGTACGCGAAGTACGTAATTATCAAAGCGAAATGTTCCATATGTCCCACCTTTCAGAATACAGGAGTTATCCCGAGTTGGAAGTGCTGGATGTCATATTAAAACGAACTTAGCTCTGGCACACCGGCCAGGGCTAAGTTGTTTATCGATGGGTGTCAGTCTCTCTATTGAGATTGCCAAATAGAGATTACACGCAACCGGTAGGTTTGGGCAGTCCAGCTACTTTACAGGCACCGGCCGCAGGTCCTTTAGGGAACATTTCATAGATGTAGTTGAGTTTGAGATCGCACTTTTTGCAGAGCATGCGGATTGCCGGAGCAGTTTCGTAATCAACATAATACTGCCGGATGAAGTTCACCAGCTTCCAGGCATCCTCGGTCATGGGGTGAATCTCACATTCTTCTTCAGCCAGACTCTCGGCTACTGCCTCATCCCACTTGTCTGGTTCCTGTATGAAACCATCCTCATCGATGTCCATGTCCTTTCCACCTAACACCTTGATCGCCATTCTATCTACCTCCAGTTAAATTTTTCTGTTTTATAACAATGATGAAACCAGGGGCTGGCTTTTACGTTCCCGCAAAACCAGTTCCACAAAAGCTTCAGCCCACTGGGGTGTACCCAGAGCATGCAGGTGGGTATAAGCCGCAAAGACGTTCTTGTATACAATCCCGTCAACGCCTTCACCAGCACCATGCCCGCGCCTCACTCTATAGGCAAACTCCAGCTTATCCGGTTCAATCAGTTTTGAGTGATGAAATTCGTGCCCTCTAAGTGTCATTCCTACTGGGAAAAGTGGATTCTCACCCGATAACTCAGCTTCCACATAACCGTGACCCTGAGGGCGTTTTGATAATTCGATCTCTGCCGGAATCGCCCCAACCATCTCATGCCGCTGACCCTGCCAGTTAATCGCCTTACACAAATACATAAGACCAGCACATTCAGCATATACCGGCAATCCATCTTCGATTGCTTTGGCAATATCCGTTCTCAACTTGTTGTTAGCTTCCAGCTCTTCGAGGAAATACTCGGGGAAGCCACCACCAATATGAAGTCCGTCAATCTTAGGTAAACGGTCCTCGATTGAATTGATGTAAACCAATTCGGCACCCGCCTGACTCAACGCTCCCAAATTCTCGGGATAATAGAAGTTGAATACCCTATCCCTGATAATCCCGATTTTTACCTTTTTAGGCACATCAGGCGAGCAGTTTACGTGTTGAGCCCGATCAGGATTTTGGATACCAGCAATATTTAAAACTGCATCCAGATCGAGGTGAGATTCAATGACTGAGCAAATGCGCCCTATTACTGGTTCCGCCCCGTCGTTTTCCGGGAAAGGAACGTGCCCCAGATGCCGCTGGGTCATGTTGAGATCTGGGGAGCGAGGTATACTTCCAACCACGGGGATATGACAATGTTGCTCCACAGCCGTTTTTAATTTGCGCTCATGGCGAGGACCTGAGACGTTATTGAGGATGACTCCAGCAATATGAACATCCGATTGGAAGTGCTGATACCCGGATACCATAGCTGCGATACTGCCCGTCATTCGGGTACAATCCACAACCAAAATCACCGGAAGTTTGAGGAGTCGTGCCAGATGGGCCGTGCTCCCCCACCCCGATGACTCGGGGCCATCGAAAAGACCCATAGCACCCTCAATTACGGCTATATCCGATCCCTTGCAGGCTTGCTGGAATGATGCCAGCATCACCTCTTCGGTCATGAGGAACGGATCGAGGTTACGGCAACTCCGGCCCGCCGCTTCGGTCAGCCAGGAAGGGTCTACATAATCAGGCCCTTTTTTAAATGGCTGAACCGTTAAACCTCGCATTGCAAGAGCGGCACACAGTGCCAGACTCGCAATGGTCTTACCAGAGCGGCCCTGGGGTGCTGAAATCAGCACCCCAGCACTCGCAGTTTCGCAGCCTTTCATCTTCTGTTGTTCACCTGCTATCTACTGGTCATGTGTATGTTCCCCTATGAATTAGAGGACCATGCTTCACAAACAGTCCCATTCATAATTAGAATGGTTTACTATTAAAACTACTATCCTTTGTGGAACCTCTTAAGGGTCACCATGCTGCTGCTTCCGGTGGAAAACCACATCAGTATGTCCTCTTCGATTAACTCATTGGTTGCTTTATGAACGTCTTTCTTTCCGTAATCAGGAAGACCCTTCACAACGTCCTTCATGTAATACGTCTTTTTCTCGCCGACTGACTTTTTTTCAAACCACTCAACGACCTTATCTTTTAATTCCTGATCAGCCATTTTATTACCTCCTACCACTTAAACTGGGTCGAGGCTCTCAATGACGCGCGGGCACCTGCTCCGAAGTCATCAATACACTGTGATGTAAACGGTAATCCGGTACGTTCGAAGAACTTCTCCCAGCCAATACGCTCAATCCATTCACCCACACGCTCAGGTGACCTTGCATCCTTGGCATATGTTTCAATAATGGTCTTTAACACGCCAATAACTTCCGGCCATCGTGGTGGATTATTGGCAATGAAGGGTACTGCCACTCGTGAGAGCATCGAAGGGGTTCTTACGTTCGCAGTTTTGCCGCCAACATAAATCATAACGCCATCGTTTTCAGGATTGGCAATAGGCATGGACGGGCAGATGGTATAGCAATTGCCGCAATACATGCATTTTTCTTCACTAACAACTACGCTCTTAATGTCCTTGTCCGGATGTCTTCGAATAGCTCCAGTGGGGCAGCCAGCCATAGTAGTCGGCGTTTCACACTGCGCGTTAAAAGTCTCGTCATTCACAGCTGGAATCTTGGTATGTACACCCACAACAGCCAGATCAGTAGCATGGATAGCGCCACACATGTTAATGCAGCAGGCCAGGGAAAGTTTAAGCTTGTTGGGGAGGGTCTTCTCGCCAACGAAATATGGATACAGTTCATCCATAATAGCTTTGACCATTCCGGATGCATCAGTAGCTGGCGTATGACAGTGAATCCATCCCTGGGTATGAACCATGTTGGATATGCCTCTGCCGGTTCCACCGACAGGCAACCCAATTGCCTGTGCTGCAGCAATGATAGAGTCAACGTTTTCAGCCTTGTCGGTAAGGAATTCGGGATTATACCGGCTGGTGAACCTCATCTTGCCATCGCAATATTTATCAGCAATTTCGCATAGGTCGCGGATGAAATCGGTACATACCAGCTTCGGTGAGCCCACACGAACCGAATAAAGCTCATCACCGGATTCGCCCACATGTTTCAGTACACCTGGTTTGACGATCTCGTGATACTTCCAAGTGCCGTAATTCTTTTTAATTACCTCCGGCAGATGATTTCTAAAATCCGGAGGGCCAATATCAGTTATTGCCATTAGTTTTTTCCTCCTTAAAATATCTTAAATGATAATGTTTTAATCGCTTTTACGACTTAATATCTTGACTTGGATTTGCATCAATGAATGTACTTTTTGAACTCATCAAGCTTAGGTGGTTCTTCATCTCGCCAGAAGATGTATGGATTAGCTCTCGGCCTCCAGACCATTTGCGGGACAGGTTCAATATCCATAGCTTTAATGAATGTGTCAAAACCCACCCGATCAATAAGCTCAGCAATCCTTTCTCTGACCTTGCCATTTTCATCCCACCAGTCCATAGCTTTTTCCCAGTATTCTTTGAACTCGGTATACGGAGGTTCCATTTTCATAAACGGAATGACTACTGTGGCCAAAACAGCACCATCAAGCACGGGGGCTTTTGCCCCAACAAGTATGGTAGCACCTTTGTCAACACCAGGCCTGATGGCCTTCGGCATCCAATTGATGCAGTGCATACACCGGGTACAGTCTTCTGCCCGGGCCAGCTCGAGTTTACCATTTACCATCTCCAGAGCCGCTGTAGGACAATTATCTACAATTAAAGTCTGAACATTCATGCCGCTATCCATGTATTCCTTGACGGCATCGTTATCAATTCGGAGTTCGTCTCTCCATGTACCAATCACTGGTGTGTCGGATCTGCCCATGGCAGCTACGCAGTCATTGCAGCAGCCTGAAGCCTTGATCTTCGTTTTGTAAGGGAACGGAGGCCGGTGTATTTCATCCTGGAACGTATTGGTGATATCATGTATGAAATCCAGGGTGTCGAAGCCTGCATACTCGCACCTTGCCGGGCCAACGCAGCCCGTCGGCGTTCTGAGCGCAGAACCGGAACTTCCAATATCCCACCCCTTTTCGGACAGGTCATCAGCAATAGGCTGTAAATGGTCCGAATTGGTCCCCAGAAAAATAACATCTCCGGTTGATCCATGGAAGTTAGTCAATCCGCTTCCGTGATTATCCCATATATCACATAATTCCCGCAGTTTGTCCGAGGTATAGAACCAGCCACAGGGGTGGTTCACCCGCATGGTGTGGAAATGCTCAAGTCCGGGATATTCTTCCGGCCTCATATGATAGCGACCAATTACGCCTCCACCATAGCCCTTCACACCAACGATTCCCCCATGTTTCCACAAGCCCTGCTTTTCCCTGAAAGCCGTCTCTTGCTGCCTGAGAAGATCCTTAGAAGAATCTGCCATCAGCGCCTTGGATTCTCCTGCCCGCTTGATCTGCGTGACAAAGCTGGGCCATGGTCCCTTCTCGAGTTCATCCATCATTGGAGTTTCACTCATGTTTACCTCCTTTATTATTATCGGCTAAAACCACACGAATGACCCCTTGGAAGCCTTCCGGATAACTTCTCAAGAGGCCAAAATAATGGACACAGGTTTACTTACCGCCCATTTTCTCTAAATCCTTAGATAATGCTATCACCCGCCCCGCTTGGAGAGCATCGGCAGGCCGACTTACTTTTTTACCGAAGAAAAGACCTAGAAAGCTCAGCTGCATTCTAGGTATAAATGCCTAGCGCAGGAAGGGAACGGTAGTTGTATCGGCGTACCGTCAACAATTAGGGAAACGGGTACTGCACTATGCATTAGCATTGCATTAATAATCATCGTCATTCAAATACGGACTTCCACCGTAATTCTAGTTCCTTTACGAGGCTTGGTATCCAGCCTCAGATTAGCTCCAAGCAAACGAGCCCTTTCCTGCATTCCAGCCAACCCCAGTTTGCCCATGCTTGCTTGATCTCCGAGACTATGCGGCAATCTAAATCCCTTGCCGTTATCTTTAATGATCATCTTCAATCTGGAATTGACGAATTCAATTGCCACCTCCGCAGATGACGCCTCCGCATGTCTCCAGATATTTCTGGTAGCCTCCTGTGCAATACGAAAAAGCATCACTTCCGCCTCGGGAGATAGTCGCCGCGCTTCGCCACTCACTTTGAAATTGGTAACAACTCCCTGCTTTTCCATATCATCAGCCAAAAGTTCCAGTGCAGGCAACAACCCGAGATCATCCAGCACAGAGGGGCGCAGGTCATGACTGAAACGGCGAATTTCCTGTATTGCAAATTCAATCTGCTTTTTGAAACCGCGCACTACCTCAAGGCTTTCCTCCCAGAGCGCTTCGCTGGAAGTGATTTTGTCCAATTGACGTGACATGACAATCAGGTTTTGTAGCGTTTCATCGTGCAAATCTCGGGCAATGCGCTTCCGTTCTTCTTCTTGTGCTCTGGTGACTTGTTGCAGGTAGTAGCGAAGATTCTCCTCCATTCGCCGCTCTTCCGTCACATCCCTGGCAGCATGTTGAAAGCCTACGGCTTCACCATCATGGGCTATTAAGCTGGTGGTGATTTCAACAATAGCTTTAGCCCCACTCTTCTTATCCAGCCTGACTTCACAACGGTGATCAATCGTCTCATTCCTAAGCAAGCTTGCCTCAATGTTTTCAATACATGATTTGCCAAAGAGATCCATCAACATATCAATCGGCATTTCTTTCAGCTCGGCTTCGGTGAACCCTGTAACCTTCTCACATGCTTGATTAGATGTGACAGTCTCACCCTCCAAATCATGAACCCAGATAGCATCACTGGCATTTTCGAAGAGATCTCGGTAACGCTCTTCAGATTGTTGCAGTTGCCTTAGCGTTCGTTTCATGTCCTGATAAAGACGAGCGTTTTCTAAGGTTGCACCGATCTGATTTCCAATACTGCTTAACAGACCTACTTCGTCTTCATCGAATTGTACCGGTTTGCGCCTGGCCATGCAGACCGTGCCAATCACTTCTCCTTTGGATTTCAATGGAACGATAAGTTGGGACTTTATGCCTTCGGTAATCACTTCATCCTTGCTCAAAAGCGGATTCGTTGTAGCGTCATCAATCACCAGAGGCAGTCCCGTCTCAGCGACTTTCCCATTGAATCCATCACCAACTTTGATTCTTTTGACGCCTTCAACAAAATCAGCAGAAACTCCACGATATAATTCCAACGCAAGCTCACCGGTTTCCTCATCGAGGAGGAACACGATCATGGCATCCGAATCCATCACCTCGGTTATCTTGTCAGCCGCGAGTAAAAGTGCCTCTCGATTTTCCAGAGATTCAGTGATAAGACTGGAAATGGCATTTAACGCAGCCAGCCTTTGCTGGTTTTTCTCAAGGGTCGCAACCTGTTTCTCCAGATCCCCCCGGGTATCCTGCGAACTCATCGGTTTTATATTTTTGGGATACTGATTCGTTTCTATTGGCTTCTTCATAAATATATCCATACTCAACCACACCATTGTGTGGAATCGGTTAGTGTAAGAAAGACGTGATAATGGTGTTTCAACGACGACCTGTTTTTAGCCATATAGAGTAAATTGATAGATAGAAAGGAGCTTTATAACCGAAGCTATACTGAGGATTATTTAACAGATCAACACGACCCACAGTGGTTTCAGGACCACGCATATAATGATTCCCTGCTAAGTTTCCTTTATATCATCCAACGTCAGCAGTCCGTTTTTCAAACCGATGATGACAGCTTCAGTACGAGAGCCCACCTTCAGTTTATTGAAAATATTGCCAAGATGCGCCTGAATTGTACGCACACTAAGATCAAGCTCAGCAGCGATTTCTTTGTTGCCATGGCCCCTGGCAGCAAAACGGAGCACTTCTATCTCCCTATCGGTCAGGGTTTGGAATTTAGAAACTTCTCTTTTGCCTTCGGGGTGCACAAAATGATCCAGCGCTTTGCGCGCCACCACAGGGTGAAGTACTGACTCCCCGGCATGCACGGCCCGTATCGCTTCAACGACTTCCTGTCCACGGACGTCTTTCAGCAAGTAACCTGCTGCACCGGCTTCTAAAAGTGCAAATACATACTGGTCATGCTCATAGCCAGTCAAGATAAGTATAGCTATTCCAGGGGCAATAGCTTTGATCTGTTTGGTAGCTTCGATGCCATTAAGGCGGGGCATTGCGATATCCATTATGACCACATCAGGATTCAACTTTTTGACCAGCTCAACCGCCTCTTCACCATCTCCGGCTTCGCCTACAACTTCGAGATCGCTCTCTTTTTGCAGAATCTCCCGGGTTCCTTCGCGCACCACCTTGTGGTCGTCTGCAATAATGACCCTGATTTTGTCCGCGCACATCGTACTTACATTATAACGCGCATGCAATTAAGCCGCAACTTATGAGACTTTCCAAGCTAATAAAAAGCTGATCCGTTAAACATTTTGTTAGTTTGGTGCGATTTACCTACCATACAAAAAAGTACTACGCATATATACCTAGAAACCCGGAGGGCTTTTAGGTCTTTTCTTCGGCAGAATATAAGTCGCCCAGCCGATGCCCCCTATATCTCAACGGTGATACTATTTCCTCGGGTATTATCGGGTCCCTCGACCCGAGCGTCGGGTCGTCGATAATTTCAAAATCTTTGATGAATTGGAGAGAAAAATGGCAGACGAACTCATTAAACCACATGGTTCAGACACCCTAAATCCGCTGTACGTTGCAGACAGCGCAAAGCGAGCCGAACTTGAAAAAGAAGCCTCCACGCTACCTTCCATAGTAGTGTGTTCCCAGGCAGCTGCAAATGCAGTAATGATGGGAAGCGGCTATTTCAATCCCCTGACAGGTTTCATGGGTTTGGAAGAGACCTTGAGCGTAGCCGATAAAATGCAACTCAAAAATGGCCTTTTCTGGCCTACTCCTGTAGTGAACGTAGTTCAGGATGCCAGCGCGATCAAGGACGCCAAGAGAATCGCCCTTAAGGACCCCAACGTCGAAGGCAATCCAATTATCGCCATCCAGAATATAGAGAAAATAGAAGAAGCCTCCGATGAGCAAATGAAGCACGTCGCCGAGAAAGTATACGGCACTACCGATGAGAAACACCCGGGTGTTGCCGCTTGGATGAGCGTCGGCAAGACTTTCATCTCCGGTCCTATCCAGGTACTCAACTACTCCTACTTCGATAAAGAATTCCCAGAGACTTTCCGCACCGCCATGCAAATCCGCGAGATGATTCAGAAGAACGGCTGGAAGAAAGTCGTAGCGTTCCAGACTCGCAATCCCATGCACCGAGCTCATGAAGAACTCACCAAGATGGCCATGAAGGCGATGAACGCCGATGGCGCGGTCATCCACATGCTGCTGGGCAAACTGAAAAAGGGTGACATCCCTGCCGATGTGCGCGATGGCTGCATCCGCAAAATGGTGGACCTCTACTTCGAACCCAACACTGCAGAGGTCACTGGCTACGGTTTCGATATGCTCTACGCCGGTCCACGCGAAGCATTGCTGCACGCCGTGTTCCGCCAGAACATGGGAGCCACCACCTTGATCACCGGTCGCGATCACGCTGGAGTTGGCGATTATTACGGGCCTTTCGATGCCCAGACTATTTTCGATGAAATCCCGAAAGATGCCCTGCTGATCGATATTTACAAAGGTGACCACACAGTCTGGTGCAAGAAGTGCGAAAATATCGTAATGATGCGCGATTGCCCACATTCCAATGAGGATTATTTGATGCTTTCTGGCACCAAGGTTCGTGAAATGCTGGCTGCCGGACAAGCATTGCCTGCTGAATTCGCTAGACCTGAAGTCGCCAAAATTTTGATGGCTCATTACCAGAGCGAAGCTTAATTGCATTCATATACTAGTAAAGGGAAACTTTAATAAACAACTTTATGGAGAGGAGGTGAGGCGCGATAACATAGAGTTAATCAAAACACAGTCGCGATTCAAATCCTAAGGTAAATCACTAAAGGAGGAATGTATGCCAAGTTATGTAATCACAGAAAAATGCGATGGCTGCAAAGGCCAGGACAAGACTGCCTGCATGCACATTTGTCCCAATGACCTGATGGTCTTGGACAAAGAGACCATGAAGGCCTACAACCGCGATCCCAAGATGTGCTGGGAGTGCATGTGCTGCGTAAAGATTTGCCCACAGCAGGCGATGGCGGTTAGAGGTTATGCGGACTTCGTGCCCATGGGCGCGCAGGTTACCCCGCTCCGAGGTTCCGAGGACATCATGTGGACTGTCAAATTCAGAAATGGAACCCTGAAGCGATTCAAGTTCCCCATCAGGACCACTCCGGAAGGCACCGCTGTACCCGATGGCGGCTTCAAGACTGATCCGGCAGCAGACGACCTCAAGAGCCCGATTCTCATGAGCGAGCCCGAGTGTCTGTACATAGATGCGTTACCGACACTCAAGAAGTAATATAGGAGGCGATGAGAAATGACATTAAAATCAACTGATTTCGAAACCGTAGAAGTTACCACTGATCTTCTTATCATCGGTGGTGGAATGGCCTCCTGTGGCGCTGCTGTTGAAGCAGCCTACTGGGCCAAGAAGAACAATTTAAAAGTTACCGTAGTAGACAAGGCCGCCATGGACCGCTCCGGCGCAGTTGCCATGGGTCTTTCTGCTTTGAACCAGTACGTGGGAATGAAGGCCAAAGGCCGAACTCCCGAAGACTATGTAAACTATGTCCGCCAAGACCTGATGGGCGTCAGCCGTGAAGACTTGGTATATGACATAGCCCGACACGTCGACGGTACAGTTCATCTGTTCGAGAAGTGGGGACTCCCCATCTGGACCGATGCCGATGGTAACTATGTATTTGAAGGTGCATGGCAGCTCATGATCAACGGTGAGTCCTACAAGATCATCGTGGCTGAGGCCGCCAAGAACGCCATGGCCACCCTGGGTGACATGGGCGAGCTTTACGAACGCGTCTTCATCACCGAGCCCATTATGGATGGCGACAAGATTGCCGGTGCTGTTGGTTTCAGCACTCGCGAGAACAAGTTCTATGTCTTCAAGGCTAAAGCCGTCTTCTGTGCCCTCGGTGGTGCAGTGCACGTCTTCAAGCCCAGATCCACCGGTGAAGGCTTCGGCCGCAGCTGGTATCCTCCTTTCAACAGCGGTTCCAGCGTCTACTTCATGATGAAGGCCGGCGCCGAGCACACCTGTCAGGAAGTTCGCTTCATCCCGGTCCGCTTTAAGGATGCTTATGGTCCGGTTGGTGCATGGTTCCTCCTGTTCAAATCCCGTGCTACCACCGCTCTTGGCGGCGAGTACATGGTCGAGCACAGAGACGAACTCGATAAGTGGGCTCCTTACGGTCTGGTTAAACCCATCCCGGCCAACCTCAGAAACTGGCTCATGATGATGGATACCTCCACAGGTAAGGGCCCTGCTTACATGAGAACCGAAGAGGCCATTAAGGCCATCGTCGATTCCGTACCTGATGAGAAAGAGCGCAAAAAGAAACTGAAAGAAGTTGAATCCGAGGCATGGGAAGACTTCCTGGATATGACCATTTCCCAGGCTATCCTGTGGGCCGGCACCAACACCGCTCCTGAAGAGAAACCTTCAGAATTACAGGCTTGCGATCCTTACTTCATCGGTTCACATTCCGGTGCATCCGGTGCATGGCTCTCCGGTCCTGAAGATCTGCAAACTGCCGATTCCAAGGCCGACTATTTCTGGGGCTACAACCGAATGGCCACCACTCCAGGCCTTTTCGCCGCTGGTGATGCCTCCGGTGCTTCCAGTCATAAGTTCTCCGATGGTTCCCTGACTGAAGGCCGACTTGCCGGTAAGGCAGCGATTGCCTACATCATGGACAACAACACTCAGCCTAACGTTGATGGCGGACAGGTTGATGCGGCCAAGAAGTCGACCCTCATGCCGCTGGATGTTTTCGCCGAGAACTGCGATCAGACAACCGACCCAGATGTCAACGAGAACTACATCATTCCCGAGCAGTACATGTACAGACTGCAGAAGATCATGGATGAGTATGCTGGTGGCGTGATTGCCAATTTCTCCACCAACAAACCATTGATGGACATCGGTATGGAGCTCCTCGTTTTCCTCAATGAGGATTCTGAGAAACTCGGTGCCCGCGACCTTCATGAGCTGATGAGAGCGCACGAAGGCAAGCATCGCACGATGCAGGCCGATACTCACATCCGCACCATGTACGCGCGCGAAGAAACCCGCTGGCCTGGTTACTACTTCAGGGCTGACACCCCGAAGATGGACGACGCCAACTGGTTGAAGTTCATCAACATCAAGCTCGAAAACGGCGAGTTCAAGATGATCGATCGCAAAATCCATACGATTTGCTAATTAACAACCTGTATGGAGTATAGTGAGACCAGGAGCTAAAACGTAATAAAACAAGAGACTCCAGGCACCCCAACCGGTGCCTGGAGTCTTCTAATGAATAATCGCGAATGTTGTCGCTGACTACCAGCAAATGATACAATCAAAATGTTGTTTTTTGAGGGAACTCAGAAATGGCATTTAGTGAAGGGTGCAAACTAATATGACCCCAAATATAGAAGATTTCGAAGCTTTCAAAGATAAAATCCTCAGAGACACCCCGAGGCTCTCGGTAGCAAATAAATTCAAGTTTGCCTGTCACCCAGGCGTTCCCTGTTTCGGCAAGTGTTGCGCTAACGTAAACATTTTTCTTACCCCTTACGATGTTCTTCGCATGAAAAATGCGAAAGGCATTTCAAGCACCGAATTCCTCAAAGAATATACTGTTCCACTCTCCTTAGAGGAAAACCAGCTCCCGGTTGTGTTGCTCAAGATGACGGAGGATGAGGAAAAACGATGCCCCTTTGTCTCAACTGATGGAATTTGCACCGTATATGATGATCGGCCATGGGCATGCCGGATGTACCCTCTCGGTTTGGCCTCCTCAAAAACCGGCATTGGTGATGAAGGTGAAGAGTTTTGTTTTATAGTTGATGAAAAGGATTCTCTCTGCAAAGGATTCAATGAAGACAATGAGTTGACCATCAAAGAATGGATGGACAACCAGGAAGTTGGCGATTTCAACAAGAAATCCGAAGCCTATATGCAATTCACCCTGCATCCGCACCTTCAGGAAAAAAAGGATCTCGGTGAAGCTAAAATCCAGATGTTCTTCACCGCCTGTTACGACCTTGACGGGTTCCGCAAAATGATTTTCGAAAGCACTTTCTTTGATCGTTTTGAAGCTAATGACGGACTAAAAGAACAACTCAAAACAGATGACGAAGCATTGCTGGAATTTGCAGTCACCAAATGGCTGAGATTTGCACTGTTCCGTGAAGATACTATGATCATCAGGGACGCGGAAATTGAAAAAAGTGTGCAGGATCTCGGCGGGAAAGTAGATGAATAGGTATCCAACTGACTCATATTTTTAAAATGCAAAGTATCAAAGCAGTCAAAGAAATAAATTTACATTTTGCTTTTTGCATTTTAAGTTGTGATATTCAAACTACAGGGAGGTAATATGGGCTCTCAAGAAATTTTGGTTATCGGGGGAGGCATCAGCGGTGTGACGGCGGCGGTTGAAGCCGCGGAGGTTGGTTACGATGTTACGCTGGTCGAGAAAACCCCCTATATCGGTGGTAGGGTAAGCAAGATGCATTCCTACTTCCCCAAACTCTGCGCCCCGGATTGCGGACTGGAGATAAACTACAGACGGATTAAGATGAATCCGAAAATAAAGATTGTCACCCAGGCTGAGGTGGAAAGTATCTCCGGCCAGGCTGGTGATTATGACGTAACCGTCAAGGTAACACCTCGCATGGTGAATGATAACTGCACCGCCTGCGGGAAGTGCGCGGAGGTTTGTCCGATTGAAATCGACAACGATTTCAACTACGGTATGGACAAGTGCAAGGCCATTTATCTCCCCAACGCAATGTCATTCCCTCAGTCGTACACCATTAACAAAGAGGCTTGCGATGGCTGCGGGAAGTGTAAAGAAGTTTGTGAATACAATGCGATCGATTTGGAAATGGCCGAGGAGACGCTGAACATAAAGGCCGGAGGGATTGTAGTAGCTACCGGATGGACGCCTTATGATGCCAATAACCTGGATACTCTAGCCTTCGGCAAGGCTCCAAACGTAATAGCTAACGTGATGATGGAAAGGTTGGCCGCCACCGACGGACCCACTCAAGGCAAAATCCTGAGGCCCTCCGACAGTGCCGAACCGAAGAGCATCGCTTTTGTCCAGTGCGCCGGGTCCAGAGATCAAAACCATCTGCCTTACTGCTCCGGCGTCTGCTGCATGGGTTCGCTCAAGCAGATCAACTACGTTAAAGAACAGTACCCGGATGCGCAGATTTCCATGTTCTACATTGATATCCGGGCCATGGGATATCTGGAGGACTTCTTAGTCAAAGTTCAGGAAATGGAGAACGTCTCCTTAATAAAAGGTAAGGTAGCCAAGATAACAGAGGTAGCCGGAGGAAACCTGAAGCTCGAGGTAGAGGACATTGCAGCAGGGTCTAAGATATCTCCTGAATTCGATTTGGTAGTACTGGCCACCGGCCTCGTTCCCTCAAAAGTTCCGGGTGATATTAACTATGATGAGTACGGATTTGTATCCCCCGATAACATGGGAATCGTTGGTGCCGGATGCGCCAAGCGGCCAACCGATGTTTCCAACTCGGTAATGGATGCCACCGGGGCAACCATCAAGGCTATCCAATCCGTCGTAGGTGGAGGAGCATAATGGCTGAGAAATTTGGAGTTTTTATTTGCAGTGGTTGCGGCATAGGCGACGCCCTTGATGTTGAAGGGTTATGCGGCATTGCCACCAAAGACGGAAAGGCTGCGATCTGCAAGAGTCACGCGGCTTTGTGCGGCGAAGAGGGCCTTGCGCTTATCAACAGTGACATCAGTGGTGAAGGCCTTGATGGCGTTGTTATTGCGGCATGTTCCCCCCGCGTTAAGGTCGAGTCCTTCACTTTCGAGATATTCACCGAGCGCGTGAATTTGCGCGAACATGTGGCCTGGTGCCATACAGCCGGTGACGAAGACACCCAGATGCTAGCCGAAGATTACATTCGGATGGGTTGCGTCAAGACCAAAAAGGCCACCCTTCCCGATGCCTTCCAGCCTGAAGAAGAATTCAGTAAAGATATTATGGTGGTTGGCGGCGGTATCACAGGTATCACCGCGGCATTGGACGTCGCCAAGGCTGGATATAACGCTCACCTTGTAGAGAAAGACGCCCTTGGCGGCATGGTCAACAAACTGAACAAACTGTATCCCAAAACCTCTCCCTACAAAGATCTACAGGATACCGGCATTGAAGATAAAATCAAAGAAGTTGAAGCTAATGACAAGGTCACCATTCATTCCGGAACAGAGGTAGAGAAGACCGAGGGTGGCCCCGGAGTCTTCAATGTTACCCTTAAGAATGGGGATAATTTCAGGGTTGGGGCCATCGTTCAGGCGACCGGTTTCAAACCCTACGATGCAAGCAAGCTGGATAACCTTGGCTACGGCAAGTCGCCTGATGTGATCACCAACCTTCAAATGGAAGAGATGGCCCAGCGTGGCAGCATCGTCCGTCCTTCCGACGGAAAACCGGCTCAGAGTGTAGCTTTCATCCAGTGTGCCGGGCAGAGGGACAAGGAGCACCTGCCCTATTGTTCATCGACCTGTTGCATGACATCACTGAAGCAAGCTCTATATTTGACCGAGCAAGATCCTGAAGCAGAGGCCTACATATTCTATAAAGATATGCGAACCCCTGCTCAGTACGAAGATTTCTACAAACGCGCCCAAGAGGAAACAGGCATTTTCCTGGCCAAGGGCGATGTGAACAGCATTTCACCCAATGGCGGCAAGATCACTGTTGAAGTGAATGATACGCTTCTGGGTGAAGACATCGCTGTGGAAGTGGACCTGGTGGTACTGGCGACAGGCATGGTTTCCAACTCCCTGCCTGAGATAGCCAAAACAGAATATGACCCGGAGACCAAGGAAGATGTTCCAGTGCAGGAAGATTCCGGCAAATACGCCGAACCAGCTTTGGGACTGGAATACCGGCAGGGTCCCGAATTGCCTACATTGAAGTACGGATTTCCGGATTCCCATTTCATCTGCTTCCCGTACGAGACTCGCCGAACCGGCATTTATGCCGCTGGTTGCGTGAGACAGCCTCAGGATACGGCGGCATGTGCCGATGACGCTGCCGGAGCAGCGCTGAAAGCCATTCAATGCGTGGAACAGACAGCCAGAGGAATGGCGGTTCACCCCAGAACCTGGGATAAATCATTCCCCGATCTATTTATGCAACGATGTACCCAGTGCAAACGCTGCACCATGGAATGTCCTTTCGGTGTATACAACGAAGACGATAAAACCAACCCATTGCCTAATCCGACTCGCTGCCGCCGCTGCGGCATCTGCATGGGCGCCTGTCCGGAAAGGATCATCTCCTTCAAGGATTACTCAGTCGATATTATCGGCTCGATGGTGAAATCCATTGAGATACCCGAAGAAGACGAGGAAAAACCGAGGATTCTAGCTTTCATGTGCGAGAACGATGCGTATCCGGCACTCGATACTGCTGGTATGAATCGAATTCAATATAATCCTTGGGTCAGGGTTGTCCCGTTGCGATGCCTGGGTTCGATCAACCTTATTTGGATCAGCGATGCCATGAACAAAGGTTTTGACGGCGTACTTCTGATCGGATGCGTGCATGGCGATGACTATCAGTGCCATTATATGAAGGGAAGCGAACTGGCAGAAACCAGAGCCAGCAAAATCGCTGAAACCCTGCAAAGGCTGATGCTCGAATCCGAACGCGTTGAAGTACATCAGTTACAGATCGATGAATGGGATAAAGTCCCGCAGATATTTGATGATTTCCTGGAAAAGATTGAGCCGTTTGGCCCCAATCCCATGAAGGATTTCTAGTCAACCGAAATACTATTTATCGGCCCGGTAATCACTATAATGGTTGCCGGACCGTGTAACATATCAGAAGGAGAACTGAGATGAGTGTAGCTCCTGATAAAGAGACTGTTGATATCCTGCTGATGCAGGAAGAGGATCAAGTTCTATTTAAAACCTGCTACCAGTGCGGCACCTGCACCGGTACCTGCCCCTGGAACCTGGTGAAAAATTTCACTGTTCGAAAAATTATGCACAAGGCCCAACTGGGGCTTATCGATTTTGGTGAGGAAGATATCTGGCAATGCGCCACTTGTGGCGCCTGTGTTTCCCGCTGCCCGCGCGGTGTGGAGATCATCGATGTCATGAAGGCATTCCGCAAGATCATTGCCGAGATGGGCGTGGCCAAGGTTCCCGATTCGCTGCGCATGAGCGTTAAAAATATCGCCTCTCTGGGTAATCCCATGGCCGAATCGGACGACAAGCGCGGCAACTGGATGGAGGCCGCCGGAGTAAAAGCTTTCACGCCTGAGACCGAATACCTTTACTTTTCCTGTTGCGTTCCGGCCTTCGATGGCAAGATTCGCAGGATGGCCAATTCTACCGCTGCAATCCTGAACAAGGCCGGAGTTGATTTCGGTGCTCTGGGAAACGCTGAGAAGTGCTGCGGCGAAAGCGTGCGCAAAGCAGGAAGCGAATCCACTTTCATGAGCCTTGCACAGAGCAATATCGAGGCATTTGCCGGTGCTAAAAAGGTTCTGGCTACATCACCACACTGCTACCATACATTCAAGAATGAATATCCCGATCTCGGCGCCGAGTTCGAGGTGACACACTATACTCAAATGCTGGATCAATTGATTCAGGACGGCAAGCTGACTTTCTCCAAGGAAGTCAAAGCCAAGGTTATCTATCACGATCCTTGTTACCTGGGACGCCACAACGATGAATACGAAGCACCACGCCGAGTACTTCAAGCTATCCCCGGCGTAGAATTGATCGAATTCCCTGACAACCGTCAGAGTGCTGTTTGCTGCGGCGGCGGCGGGGGAAGGGTCTGGATGGAAACCCCCGTGGGGGAAAGGTTCTCAGAATTGAAGGTTGAGCAGGCTGTCGAGGCGGGAGCCGAAGTACTGGCAGTTGCCTGCCCGTATTGTATGCTCATGTTCGATGATGCCCTCCTGGTGACCGGTAAGGAGGATGTACTCAAAGTTAAGGACATTTCCGAACTAGTCCTGGAAGCACTTTAAACCAGACACACGGAGGACGGAATATGGATGAAAGGCAGCGTTTGAAACCGGATAAAAAATTCGTTGAAGAGGTAATGGGCCGAGGTGGGGACTCACTGAAAAAATGTTATCAGTGTAGTACCTGCACCGTCATGTGCACCCTGGCTCCAGATACCAGCCCCTTCCCTCGAAAGGAAATGATCTGGGCTCAATGGGGACTCAAAGACAAGCTCATCAACGACCCGGATATCTGGATTTGTCAGCGCTGTCAGGATTGTTCCGTACACTGTCCTCGCGACGCCAAACCTGGGGAGGTAATGGCAGCCCTCAGAGAACAGGTTATCGCAAATTATGCTGTGCCCGGTTTTTTGGGCAAGGCATTTTCTTCAACAAAATATCTGCCGCTTTTACTTATTATCCCTATCCTCCTTTTCATGGCGTATTTACAGGTTTGGGGAGATTTACATTATCCCAACAATTTCGTTTCGATTTATGAGGAAACAGAACTAACCGGTGATGTCTCAGCCGGATCGACTGTGCTGCAAGTTGCCGATATCGAGCACTTTAATATTGGGCAAGATATTATTATCAAAGACACAAACAATGATGAATCAGCCATCGTAGCAAGCATTGATGAAGAAGCAAGTTCAATTACCCTTGAAGAAGGTCTGAGTAACGCCTACAGCGAAAGTAACGGGGCAGAGGTTGGTGAAGATGTTATTGTACTCGATAAGTTCATTTCAGATGTGCACGGCGACATCGGTATGTTCATTATGTTCGCTTTCGTTTTTGGCATTCTGGCATTGGGAATTCGTAAATTCTGGAAAGGAATGATGTCCTCTGTACCGGAGACATCACGCACCGGACTAACACTGTTTCAGAGTCTATTCGCAGCATTTCTTGAAATTGCCAAACATGCCAACTTCAAGAAATGTGAAACAAATAAAAAAGTTTATTATGCCCACTTGGGAATACTCTATGGCTGCGTAGCCTTGATCGCTACTACTGGGATCACTTTTCTCTTGCATTACCTGGCTGGCATGGAGTCGCCCTGGGGGGTGCTGAGCGCAACCAAAATACTGGCAATAATAGGAACGGCGCTGGTTTCGGCCGGTTTATTCTTGGCTATTTACAGAAGGCTAGCCGATCCCGATGCAGGCAAAACCAGCTTCGGCGATTGGTTCCTATTGATAATGCTCTCTCTCGCCGTTTTAAGCGGTCTGGCAACCTGGCTCGTAAGAGTCAGTGGGTGGGAAGCAGGAACTTATTGGGCCTATCTGATTCACCTGGTATTCATGTTTGAGTTTTTCATCTATTTACCTTTCAGCAAAGCGGCTCATATCTTTTATCGGCTTACCGCATCAACATGGTCCTACTACACAGGTAGAGGGCTCTAGCAAGGCACAAATCCCAAGCAATATCAGATAGCTATCATCTGCCCCACCCCTGATCCGGGGGGTGGGGCTATTTTTTTATCCCCTCATATCTCCATCAACAATTTTCCCTAGCAGAGTCCACCCTTTTTTCAACTGTCCAGAAGGCATAAAGATCAAGTCCAAAATACAGCATTTTGGCCTATACGCAACTGCGCATATATACGATGACACGAATTTGCAAACGTGTGATAATGCACATCAACGAGTACAATAGGAACCCTTAGACCGATCTCAATTTGGAGGTGGATACCATATAATGATACCTGCCGAAGAAATGCCACAAGTCTTGAACTTGGTACACTGAATAGCACTTGTTAAGTCCTATTTACTACCGCAGTTTATAGGCTGCACTAACCTTCCTTGGTGACCTGCAAATTCCTTCTATAATCTTCACCAACAGGGTAGGTATGTGCAGATTATGGATATTCAAACTATGAAAGGAGTTTGCATGGGAAAGTTACTCAAATCGCCTGTTCTTGAGATCCTTTTGATGCTGATACTAATTGTTGTCGGCTACATCGCGATGGGTCTCGCAGCCCCCGGCATTGATACTCCCGATGACGGGATGTCAGCAGGAAGCATAACCCTGATCCTTGTCGGATTTTTCCTGCTAAGTTTTGTGATTGCACTGATCGCAGTCATCGCCGGTATTGGAGGAGGAGTAATCTTCACTCCAATCATGCTGGCTTTTACCGATGTCAACAGTCTTATCGTGAGGGCCACAGGCCTGATAGTTGCCATGTTCAGCGGACTGGTATCGACCGGACCGTTTATGAAAAGAGGGCTAGCCAATCTTAAGCTTTGTATCTTGCTGGCTACATCCTATGGCATCGGTGCTTTCCTTGGTGCCACTGGCGCCATTATGATGGCCGATAGTATGGGAGAATCAGGAGAAGCCGTCATCAGGCTAGCTCTGGGATTCATCGTTATTTGTATTGCCGGTTATTTCGTCTGGGGTGGAACCAAGATGGAATGGCCTGAAATTAAAAAGGTGGATAATTTCACCAGAAAACTTGGCATCCCGATGCCCTATTATGAGGAATCAATGGGCAAGGTGGTCAACTATGAGGTCACCAGGGCTGCAGCGGGAATGGGAGCTATCATGTTTGTTGGAATCCTTTCCGGTTTCTTCGGCATGGGTGGTGGATGGGCTGCTGTCCCGGCAATGAATATGGTCATGGGTGTACCGCTAAAAGTGGCAGCCGCCTGCAGCGGTGTATTGCTGGGAATGGGCGACTGTATCGCAGTTTGGCCTTATCTTCTCAAAGGGGCCGTCATTGCGTTGTTTGCCGCGCCATGGCTGGTCGGACAGGTTCTTGGCGGAATCACCGGTGCTCACTTGCTTATCAAGATAAAAGCCGGATTCGTCAGGTTCATATTAATCGGACTCCTGTTCTTCACCAGTTTCGCTCTTATCACAAAGGGACTCTACAAGCTCGATGTGATAGACGAGGTACCAATTGTTGTTAACGGGGTTGTGTTCCTGGCTATCATAGTATGCGTGGTTCTAGCCATCACAGGCAAACTGCCGAATCCGCTTAGGAGGTCATCATGATCGATAGACCTACAGTTCCACTTTCACAACGTGTTTTCGGTGAGATCGTTTACTGGGTCACTGTGGCATGCGCGATCCTCTGTATATTGGGGCCAGTGGTAGCGTTTACGGATATGGACAAAAACGTTATTAATCCGCATTACCTGATGGAGAATATTTTCGACGGCATGGCACCGGACTTCGAGGAACAAGAGTTACAAAGTATGGCATCTGCCGGACAGAACGTGTTGACAGTAGAAGATGCTGATAAATTTAGCGATCCCGAAGACGTCGATCGCGAAATCAAGATAAGAATATCAGATGCCAACAGCAGCGAAGAACTCATCCTCGAAAGTATCGATACGGATACCGACACCATTACTCTAGCTACAGCCTTGAGTAATTCGTATTCACTCGACGAGGAGGCCGAAGTGGCCGAAGTGACTATTTGGGAAGGCGCCAAGGATGATGTCAAAGGTGGCCATTTCTGGATGGATCACATCACCACCGGTGACGGTCTCACCCAGTTTGGTTTGGCCCTGGGTTGCGGCGTAGGTTTCTTTGCAATGATCGCCGCCGGCTTGATTTTCATAATTAGAGAAAAGTCCTTTGGCTGGGCATTGGGATCGTTCTGGATCGCCTTTATGATTGCCGTCTCGGCAACCGGCGTCATAGCATTGCACTAGCTGACACATTGAAAGCACGCATCGATTGATCTATAATAATCTGACCAAGCTGGGGACAGGAGGATACCATGGCTATTATAACGATATCCAGAGGAACATACAGCGGCGGAAAAGAGCTGGCCGAATGCATCAGCAAAGAGCTCGGTTACCGCTTGCTTTCCCGAGAGGAGCTTTTAACCGATGCTGCCAAGGAATTTGGCGTATCAGAAAGCAAACTGGAAACAGCTCTTACGTTCAAACCAAGTTTCCTTGAGAATCTCAATCTTAGAAAAATACACTATATTTGCTACGTCCAGGCAGCCATGGCAAAAGAGGTCCAAAACGACAATGTGGTCTACCATGGGCAGGCAGGGCACCTCTTGCTTCACGGAGTTCCTCATCACTTGAGACTCAAGGTTGTGGCCGATATGGAATACCGCATTAAGGAAGCTATGGAGCGAAGCAATTTTTCGCGGGACAGGGCTATCAAGTCCGTGCATATCATGGATGAAGAAAGAGATAAATGGGTTAAAACAATTTACGGAGTTGACAGGAACGACCCATCTACCTACGATGTTGTAATCAATCTAGAAAAAATCAGTATTAGCGCCGCCGGTGAAATTGCCAAACAGCTTGCGACCACAGAATTTAAGACCACCCCAGAATCACAGAAGGTCGTGGACAATCTCGTACTGGCCTCTGAGATAAGAGCCAAGATCGGAATGGATAGACACATCCATGATGACAATGTAGAGGTTGAAGTCGAAGACGGCGTGGTCACCCTTTGCGGAACCGTGCGTTCATCAGTCGATGCCGATATGATCCGGGAGCTGGTCCGTGAACTACCTAATGTAAAGGATATTGTCTCCAAAATGGGGACGCGCTGGTAAATCCAGCACCCTGAATACCCTGTTAATCATGTACGCCCCGCGGTTAGCCGCGGGGCGTTTTTCATCCACAGAGCGACGCTCGTTGACAGCAAATCAGCCGACCTCCTATACTGACGTATAATGCGCATCAAGGATTTTGAATTCAGTCTCAGAGAACTGGCCGGTTCTATCGGAGATTTCGGAACTCTCATACCCCTTTCCATTGCACTTGTCACTATTAACGGACTAGGCTTCTCTTCAGTCTTTCTAATGGTGGGGCTCTTTTATCTTGCAGCCGGACTTTATTTCCGTCTTCCCATTCCAGTTCAGCCCTTAAAAGTTGTTGCAGCTATTGCCATCGCTTCCCCGGAAAAAGTAACTCCTGATGTGATATCAGCCACCGGGATTCTATTCGGAGCGTTCCTCCTCTTGCTGTCCTTTACCGGATTAATTGACTGGCTCGCCAAGCTTTTCACCAAACCTATCGTCAGAGGGATACAGCTAGGATTGGGATTCGTTCTTATCACCAAGGGGATCAACTTCATCAAAGAAAAAGATCTCTTCATTGAAGATTTAACTAATGAAGCGGCAATCGGGAGTGTGCCGGTTAACGTGATCATTGGCCTGATAGCTGTTGTTCTGGTACTTCTCTTGCTCAACAGCAAGCGATTTCCTGCAGCGCTGGTGATTGTAGGAGCAGGAGTGATAGTCGGTGCGGCATACGGAGCATTTGACGATACAAAATGGGATTTTGGCCCTACCGATATGGACCTGTTTACACCGGGACTGGATGACTACTGGGTAGCATTATATTTGCTGGTCATCCCACAAATCCCTCTCACTATTGGGAATGCGATCATCGGCACAACCGATACCGCAAAAAGTCTCTTCGGAATTGGCGCAGCCACTAAACGGACCACAAATCGATCTTTTGCTGCCAGTATGGGACTAGCTAACATCCCAGTCGGGTTCCTGGCAGGAATGCCCATGTGCCACGGAGCGGGAGGGCTCGCGGCCCACTATAGATTCGGAGCCCGAACCGGTGGATCAAACATTATGATTGGACTGTTTTTTGTGATCATTGCCCTGGCCTTTGGAATGGTGGGGGTCTCGATCCTCTCATCTATCCCTTACGCTGTGTTGGGAGTACTTCTGCTATTTGCAGGAATTGAACTTGCCCTCCTCGTCAGAGACGTGACTGAAAAGGAAGACCTATTCGTGGTTCTGCTGATTGCAGGAATCGGGCTTGCCACAACAAACATGAGCATCGCTTTCGGGGCCGGAATCGTCGTCGTCCAACTCTTCAAATGGGCAAAAGTGAAAATCTGAAAGCAACATATCAGTAACACCTTTATCTTTCGAAGCTATACACGTACCCCTTGTTGGCATTTTTTCAAATATCATGTAACCTAGAAGTAGGAAGCATATTGTGAGGTGTGTTTATGCAGATTAAGGATGACACTGTTGTCACTTTCGATTATACGGTACTCGATGAAAATGGCGATCTCGTTGAATCCTCTAAAGACCAAGGGCCAATGTGTTACCTGCATGGAGCGGGAAGGATCATACCGGGGCTTGAAGCCGCACTGGATGGGAAAAAGCCAAGAGATACGTTCTCAGTAACCCTGCCTCCCGAAGAGGCTTACGGTATTCGGGATGACACTCGTATCCACGTTTTTACTAGAAATGAATTGTCCGGATTAGGGGAAATCAAAATAGGAATGCAACTTCAAGCCGAGGACGATTCGGGGAAGAAAATACTGACTATTTCCAAGATCGAAGATGATGAGATAACACTTGACGAAAACCACCCGCTTGCAGGGAAGACCATAAGCTTCGATGTAACCATCACTGATGTACGCCCTGCCACCAACGAGGAACTGGGACACCCTGCAGATCATGATGTGCGATGCACAGATAATTGCAGCGCATGTGACCTCAATGCCCCCAGTATAGGCGATACAAACTGCGGTTGCGGTTGCGACCATCAATAACAAAGGAGAAATTCATAATGCAAATCACAAAAAATAAAGTAGCCAGTTTTGATTTCAAGGTCACCAACGCACAAGGCGAGGTACTGGACAGCTCAGAACAGATCGGACCATTTGAGTACGTACATGGAAACGGGTTTTTAATACCTGGTCTGGAAAATGAGATGGAAGGAAAAATCGTGGGTGACAGCTTTTCCGTGGCGGTGTCTCCAGCGCAGGCATATGGGGAACAGGATGAAGCGATGATTCAAACATTGCCACCAGACGCACTACAGGGTATCGATGTTCAGGTAGGCATGCAACTTGAGGCAGGGTTTGAAGGAGGCTCCCGAATCGTGACCGTAACCAAAATAGACGAAAGCGGTATCACTCTAGACGGGAATCACCCTTTGGCAGGCCTTCCTCTCAATTTCGATGTAACCATCGTTGATGTCCGTGATGCTACTCCCGAAGAACTGGAACACGGGCACTCACACGCACATGGAGGATGCCATGACAATTGCGGATGCGATGATGCTGGATGCGATGATACATGCGGGGGTGGTCAATGCCAGGGAGGATGTTAGAAGAGATAATCAGCCTGCAATTCTGATGTGAGAAGGGAAAGCTTCATGAATGAAACTTTCCCCTTTTTTGTGCTTTACAGCCAGAAATATACGGCAATAAATCCAACAACACTTAAAACAATAGTGTAAGGTAACGCCAGTAATACCATCCGGACATACGATAGATGTATCAGGGGTGCCAAGGAGGAAGTGAATAATAACCCCGAACTACGCCTGCAGGCAAAACACAAGCTAATCTACAACCGATCCGAGTGGTTAGTTTGCAACACAAAACGGTTGGGCCAAGTCTGTTTTGTTGGGTGTACTTCCAAGAGTATATCTTAGTGCCTGGCACTTGCACGCAGGAGATACAGCGCACCAACTGTCCCCATGATCAACGAACTTGCTAAGATGAAGATCTTGGCCGATGAGATTAAATCGGCATCTTCAAAGGCCAGGTAGGCAATGAAGATGGACATTGTGAAACCGACGCCTCCGAGCATCGCTGCTCCAAAGATATGTTTCCATGTAATTGCGATCGGTTTATTTATCCATCCCATACGCACCGCAAAATACGTCGCACCTACAATTCCCAACGGTTTACCCACAACCAACCCCAGGACTATTCCCAGACTCACCGAATTGAAAATTGAGGAGCTTAAGCCTGAGATTTGAACTCCGGCATTGGCCAAGGCAAAGACAGGCATCGCAATGAATGCACTGATTGGGTGAATTCGATGCTCCAACCGCACCAGTGGATTCTGAACAGACTCATAAGCATGCTCCAGTCTCTCGAGTGAATCCTGTTGCTCCAAGGTCAGTAGCATGTCCTCACGATTGAACCCGCACTGGTCAAACGCATTTAATTCTCCACGACATATATCGAGAAACCTATCACTATCGATTCTTGCGCGCACTGGAATTGTTATCGCTAGTAGCACACCAGCTATGGTTGGATGGATGCCAGATTCCCATACCCAAAACCACAGTACAATGCCCAACACCAGATAAGGGAATATCTCATTGATGCCGGTGCGATTGAGTATGATAAGAAGAACAAGTGTAATTCCCGCATAGCCAAGAGCCGACAAATCCAGGGAACTGGTATAGAAAACGGCGATCAATATGATCGCTCCCAAGTCGTCCACCACGGCGAGTGAAACGAGAAAGACCTTCAATGCTGAAGGAATCCTGTTGCCAAGCAACAATAGTACCCCCAGCGCAAAGGCGATATCGGTAGCCATCGGAATACCGAATCCCGAGATATCCCCTCCACCTTGAAGATTCACTAGGAGGTAAAAGATCACCGGGACAATCATACCTCCCAGCGCCCCGACAAGCGGAAAGGCTGCTTTACGGAAGGTCGAAAGCTCTCCCACCACCAGTTCTCGTTTGATCTCCAGCCCGATCAGGAGAAAAAAGATGGCCATGAGGCCGTCATTTACCCAGTGGCTCAAATCCATTTCAATCTTGTGATCCCCGATCGACAGCCCGCCAGATGTATGCCACAAATCAAAATACGAGTCTGACCATGCAGAGTTTGCCCATAACATAGCAAAGAGGGCAGCCGCAAACAGAAGCAAACCGCTATGTGCTTCTTTGGCCAGGAAATTCTCGATGACGACGAAAATTTGGGTTTTCGTCCGGTCTTGTTTGCTATCAGTCTGTTTCACGGCGTTTACTCGAATGAACTACTATCTCCTTGCAGGCGGTAGCTTTGGGTTCGGCTGTAAGTCAACTGAAGAGCGTTCATGGTTCGACAGACTCACCACGAACGTGTTTTCTAGGTTCCGATCACTACCGTTCGCCCTGAGCTTGTCGAAGGGTCGAACGGTGTTACCTAACGAGACTGTTGAAAAACCCCGAGAATTGCTTTTTGATAGCGTTTTCCGAACGTAGGGAAGGCATGAATTTGACTTGAAATTGCGTTTTCCGACAGTCACAACAAGTCTTGGCTCGCGGTATTTCGTATCTTGCACGACCATACTTGATCTCACATAGGTATGTATTATGACTGGATGTTCGATAACCATTCATACCGCAAGCATACTAAAATCTTCGCCTAAAGGCGAGGGTTTTTCTCCCACTCCCCTAGGGGGACAATAAATCGGCTATTTAGAGTACACTCTAAAGATTAGGACATTGCAGTTAGCGCCCCGAGTGTGAAGCAGGAATCGGATGATTACCTGCTTGTACCATCTAGGGGAATGGCCCAAAATTTATTACCGAAGGCTCGATAGAGAGATTCTGTCATTTCTGATATCTGTCTTGTTTTATTTTCTGTAATTGTACTTTATTGGATCCCAAAAAAGAAAGCCTCCCGAAAGAGGCTTTCTTTGATTGATTCCATATTATAGCGATTTGGCGCGATGGTTACAAGCTTCCCTAATCATCTTCAGGAATGGGCCAGGACTTGCGCTTTCTGAGTTCGACTTTATAGCCCTGTTTGGTTAAGTCACTAATTAGGGGCTCAGGGTCTTTGGTTACCACTTGTACAATCAAGTCGTTCTTTCGTGTTACTGGAGACTCATCAATATGGATCACTTCAAGCTTCATTCCATGCTTTTCAATCAACCCGGTAATCTGGCTGATTTTTCCGGATTCCCCACAATCACAAATATGCAGACGAAATCCGGGTTTTCCCAGCCCAAGCAGGGGGCTCAGAATTCTATAGATGACATCATTGGTCGTAACGATACCCACCGGTTTGTACTGCTCATCCACTACCACCAAGCACCCGACTTTGTTATCCTGAGCCAGAGACATAGCCCCCTCGGCAGTGGTATCAGGCGTTACGGTTAGCACTTCCGGATGCATTACTATGCCTGCCGTCAGTTGGGAAAGAGATTGTGCCATATCTTTTGAGCTTGAGCCAATTGTTGCAGACGGTAGTGCAGACGCGACTGCCCTTTCACCCAAAATTCCCACCAGTGTGTAATCATCATCGACCACCGGCAAACGGCGTATCCTGTGCGCATAAAGCAAGCGCGATGCGCGTGCGAGCGGCGTATCAGTGGTAACAGTTACCAGCTTGGCAGTCATAAATTCTTTAACGTACATTGATCACCATCCTGAATTAGACAGTCAATTATGGTGCCACCATCAGCATGAATACGAACCCAAACAAACCGACAGTTTCGCATATACCCATAGCGATGATCATATTCACTAGTCCTTTACCTTCACCTTCAGAAAGAGCCCGTATCCCAGCAGCCCCTATTTTACCTTGGTACCAGGCGCTGAACAATTCGGCCAGCCCGGCACCTATTCCAATGCCAAACAAAGTACTACCATTATGCATAACTGTATCGGTTATGCCCGTTTCCGAATTGTCACCAACGAGAGCAGTCTTCAGCACAACTATCATAAGAACAAAAGCATAGATCGTCTGCGAAAGTGGCATACCGGTTAGAATTATATATTGGAAGTTCAATGGTTTCCCTGCTTTGGCTTCCTTTGCCCACGCACCAGCGGCAGCTCTACCAGCCGCCCCGATCCCCAATGCACTACCAATAGCAGCAAGACCTAATGCCAAACCCATACCAGCTTGTCCCAACATCACTGAAGTCGATGATGCATCCATAACTCAATTCTCCTTATGTCTTGATTTTAGCAAACGGAGCGTATGCATAGCCCGCCCATTGAACACCAGCACCGCCCGAAAATTCCAGCATATTTAAACGCACACCATGTGCAAAGATGGCAATCAAACACAACACAATATTTAAAAGGTGTCCAACTACGATGATCGGAGCCGCGAGTGCCCATTGCCAGTTCGCCGAACCCGCGACTGTTGCTCCGAGGTCATTGAAAGCAAATGCGATATAGAAACTCGCCATACCAACTGCCATGAGCCTGATATAGCTCATTGTGTCCCCGAAAGTGCCAATTAACGGTAAAAGGCTTGAAGCAAATCCTATCAATATTCTCTTTAACGGATTTCGGTCAGGCGAACCGAACAATACAACGAGCCCAAGCCCTCCGGCAAGCCCCCCAATCAGCACAGAACTCGATACGGGAGCGCTCTCAAAAAACATCCCCCAAATCACCCCTAGCATACTTACCAGCACCACAGACCAGCCTATCTCTGCCAGAGTACGTTGATCAGGGAATATCGCAAGGGCACGGCGAAGATGTGCCGAGATTAAATGAGCAGTGCCCAATAGGAAGCTTATCTGAATTAACAGTTCTCGGCCTGATTCACTATCTTCTCGCCACAACGGAGCTTCCATCATAACCTGACCTATAGTCGCCCACATCCCATCTCCAGCGCTCAGGGCAGCATAGGTTGCCGATTCGTCACCATCCACAAAGAATCCGCCGGCTCTGGCCATCGTTTCTGGTCCGACACCGAAAAAGTTAGCTGACAGAATCCCCCAAATTAGCGTCGCTGCACCAAAGATAATTAATAAATGGGTCCCCTCGCGCCCCATCTTGTTCACCAGTTTCCGATAAAACAGCACTCCGAGCAAAAGGAATAAAAGCCCATACCCACCATCGCCAATGAGCATGGCCGCAAAAATGGGCATGGCAATCATGAAGAAGGCTGACAAATCAATTTCCTGATACCCCGGAAATGTATTGAGCATATCAAACAATCCTTTTATCGGAGTTGTCCAACCAGGATATTTGATTAGCGAAGGGGGCATGTCTTCATCTTCGGGATCTGTAACACGAAAGCCAGCGGTAACCCCAACAGACTCAAGATCGGTTTGGAGTGTCTCGCATTTACCCTCAGGTACCCAGCCCTGAATGGCAAAAAGTTCTTCTTGAGTTAATGCTCCATTAGCGGCGACACTGAACCGGGATTTCTCTTCCATTTCAACCTGAAGCGCCTGCAATTGAGCAAGCATACTGGCAAGTTTAGCCAGCCGCTCGGTCGACTGCTTTTTTTTTGCATTGATTTCTGCAGCTTCTAATCGTATAGCGGGATTGTCTTTGGTTGGGATCTGAATTGATTCGGCGTCTTCGGGAATCTGGGCATTTCCGATCCGATCAATCACCGCAACAAGTGCTTTTCCGCCATCAACTTCGCCTAAAACACTGACGAATTCGCCTTTCACTTTATTCACACTTTCGTTGGGAACGATATAAAATCCGGGTAACACGTCAACCGATTTAAGGACCTCAAGGTCTTCAATGGTTATATCGCCCCACATTACCTGCTGCTCGAGTTGACGATGAAGAGAGGAAAGTTTACTATCGTATTCTGCCTGAGTTCGCTGGATTGCCAGTGTTTCTTCGGCTGCTTCCTGAGCAGAAATATCCTCAACTGACCCAGTGGCCTCGATAGCAGAAAGTATCTGGACCACCCGTCGAACATTATCCAGAGACACGGCTATTTCAGCGCTGGCTATCGCCTGAGCCGGTTTTATCGGGGTAATATGCAATACACCGAGGCGCTGTAATGCTTCAAGCAATTGCTCGCGATCAGTTTCGCGAACCACTGCCTGGACCTTTTTCATTTTGACAATCATGGCTTTATTCTGTCATTCTCGCGAAGGCGGGAATCTATTTGTTCGATCAACCCCCGGAATCCCCCGGCAGGAGATATCCTGCATCCCTCTATAAGTCTAGCCTGCCTGGCCTTCTGCCTCATCCAATTTGTTTTTGGCAATCTTTGCCCTGCCAACAGCAGAGGTCATCTCATCACCGAGTTGAATCCGAATTCGGCGGATGTTCTCCCTGGATTCCGGTATTTTGACCTTTTCAAAAAGGTTCACCCTTTGAACGATCTTCGTCAGTTCTTTCTGCAGCAGATCAGTCTGCCGCTGCAAGATATCCAATCGAGCTCTTCGCTTGTTAGCCTCACGCAGATCAGCCAGCGCCCTATCTACCCAGGCAGGCGTACCAAACAGACTGTAATGAGCGTCTGGGAAAACCACACTTTCAAAGACCGGTATGGCTACCCCGGCAACATTCGATGAGGACGTCTTGATTTCCTTAAAATCGGCCAGATCAGCAACATTGATACCAGCCATATCATTCATCACAGCTTTATAACTCCCGAACTTCCGCCGTGCTTCCGCTTCCGCTTTAACCGCCTTCTGGCGTTCTCTCTCAATCTGGCGCATGGTCATCTGCAACTGCTGTTGCTTAAGCTTGAGCATCGGCAGATAGCGTTCAAAACGCGTCAAAGCGTCACGCTGACGCTTGAGTTCCGGTCTGGTCAGTTTTATTTTTTCTGCCATTTTAAGTTATCAGTTGTCAGTTCCCCATACCTCTGGATTCCGTATCCAGTACCTAATGACATAACGATACAACCAGTTAACCAATTAACCTTCAACCAGCTCCTTCGGCCAGTGAGCCTTGATAATGGAACGACGAAGACCGGTCTCTTCGGGTTCAAAACATTCGGCCAGGATCTCCCAGCACTGATCCAGCGCTTCAAATAAGGGGATATTAACCGAAAGATCCATAATCTTCTCTTCGAACAGGGCTCCATACCTGAGCAGTTCGTTATCCCAACGGCTCATCTCAAAACCCATATCCCGTTTTTCCCGGCTCTCTTTACACTGTGCATAAAGCTGCAGGCATCCATCCATGATCGCCCGATGGTCATCCCGGGTATCACCATTTACCTGCTGTTTGAGACGGGAAAGTGAGCCAAACGGTTCGATACGTCCATTGCGCAGATAAAACTGCCCTTCGGTAATATATCCGGTATTATCCGGTACCGGGTGGGTCACGTCATCACCGGGCATGGTAGTGCAGGCCAGCAGGGTCATCGAACCGGCTCCGTCAAAATCGACGGCCTTTTCGTACCGGCGGGCCAACTGAGTATACAAATCTCCGGGGTAACCGCGATTAGAAGGAATCTGCTCCATGATAATGGCGATTTCCTTGAGCGCATCAGAGAATGCCGTCATATCGGTGAGCAACACCAGGACGCTTTTGCCCTCCAGCGCAAACTTTTCCCCAACGGCCAGACACATATCGGGAACCAGCAGGCCTTCTACTACCGGATCAGCCGCGGTATGAATGAACATGATGGTGCGGCCAAGTACACCGCCCTCTTCGAAGGTGCTGCGGAATTTGAGATAGTCATCATGGCGCAGTCCCATACCGCCCAGGATGATAACATCGGCTTGAGCCTGTAAACCCACACGGGCAAGTAATTCGTTGTACGGTTCGCCGGCAACCGAGAAGATGGGCAGCTTCTGGGATTCCACCAGCGAATTAAATACATCGATCATGGGAATGCCGGTATGGACCATCTTTTCCGGCATGCGACGCTTCACCGGATTAACCGGCGGTGAACCAAGCTCGATGGGGTCAGCCTGCACTTCGGGACGACCGTCACGCGGACGCCCGGAACCATTAAAGATACGGCCCAATAATTCGTGGCTGAAAGGAACCTGCATGGGATGACCCAGGAACTGAATCCGGTCGCTAGTTGAGATACCCTGTGTTCCCGCAAAAACCTGCAGACTGACATGATCGGCATCGATTCGGATAACTTGAGCCAGCGAGGTCTTGGTTGAAGTGGTGATAACGGCCAGTTCATCATAGCCAACGCCATTGGCAGTTACGGTAACAACGTTACCAGCAATGCGTGTGATCTCATCGTAATACTTTCTCATTGTTTCCTTCGCCCTTTCCTGGCGATGAAATCATCGATCTCACCAAGCATCTTGTTAAATTCCTCACTATCCGGAGCGGCATAGTTCCAGTTTCTGTATCTGTCGGTAGCCCTCACAATCACCCTGCGGGCTTCATCCTTGTCACTGAATCTAAAGTCCAGATCAACGATCTCCAGAACCTTGTCAAATACCAGCTGCTGCCTATCGGCATTGGTCGCGGCATCAACCTCATCAAAGGCATTCTGTTGCAGGAACACATTATCGAAAAATTCGGTTTTAAGCGAAGTGGTGAAATCTTCAACCGACGTACCTTCTTCTCCAACGACAGTCATCATCTGTTTTATCTCACTGCCGCGGCGTAACAAACTCTGTACCTTAGAAACTTTTTCAGGAGGAATAATCCCCGGATACTTGCTCCAGGAATCAAGCGGATCAATGGCAGGATAACGCCGGGCATCACTGCGTGAACGTGAAAGTCCATGGAAGGCTCCCACGACCTTCAATGTGCCCTGCGTGACCGGCTCTTCAAAGTTGCCGCCGGCAGGGCTGACTGTGCCTCCAATTGTCAATGAACCGGTGGTGCCATCGTTTAGTTCAACAATAGCGGCCCTTTCATAGAAACTGGCGATGCGGCTCTCCAGATAAGCCGGGAAAGCCTCTTCGCCAGGTATCTCTTCAAGTCGGCCGGATACCTCGCGCATCGCCTGTGCCCAGCGGGAAGTCGAATCGGCCAGCAGCATCACATTCAAGCCCATTTGACGGTAGTATTCGCCAAGAGTTGCAGCCGTATAAACCGAAGCCTCACGAGCGGCTACTGGCATAGCAGACGTATTACATATAATGATTGTGCGTTCCATCAATGATTTGCCAGTCCGCGGGTCCGTGAGTTCGGGGAATTCACGTAGCGTTTCAACCACTTCACCTGCACGTTCACCACAAGCAGCTATAATTACAATATCGACTTCAGCATAGCGCGACGTGATCTGTTGTAATACTGTCTTGCCGGCTCCGAATGGACCCGGTATGCAGTACGTTCCGCCACGTACTACGGGGAACATGGAATCGATGATGCGTACCTGTGTCACCAGTGGCTCAATCGGCATCAGTCGCTGTTTCGAGATATTCAGGGCCACTTTCACCGGCCATGGCTGCTGCATAGTCACAGAACGGGTCTCACCCGATGAATCTTTGATGACAGCGATTTCCTTTTCAACGGTGTACGAACCGGACAGGGCTATGCTCTCAACAGTCCATTGCCCCTGTATGGAAAACGGCGACATAATCTTGTGAGTGAAAATGCCTTCCGGAACAGTCCCTAAAGTATCACCGGCTAACACCGTATCTCCAGCCTTAACAACCGAGGTGAATTCCCACTCGATATCGGTTGGCAGTGCTCCTATATAAAGTCCGGGCTTGAGGAAAAAACCTGCTTCCTTAGCCATGGCCGGCAACGGATTTTGAAGGCCATCATAAATCTGCCCCAGCAGTCCTGGGCCAAGGGTGACCGAAAGCATATCCTCGTTGAACTCAACAACATCCCCGTGTTTGAGACCACGTGTTTCTTCGAAGACCTGTAAGTCAGCCAGTTTCCCTCGAACACGGATCACTTCACTCAGCAGTTTTGTGCCATCAGCGCGAACACAGTAACCCACTGAATTCTGCACCACCCGCCCGTTCGTTTGTGCGATTACCAGATTCCCGTATAAAGCAATTATTCTCCCATTCACCGCATTATCCCCTCAAACAAATTCACTCTGCTACCACAGCCTTTTCTACCTGAACCGGAACTTCCCGACCCAAACGATGCCAGCGATGTAACAACATCAACTTCGCTCCATAGGCAACCAGCTCATCATCTGAAAAAGTGAACCAGCCGTCATTATCTCCAAGCCATTTCCAGCGTGCTTCATCCAGTACTCGCAGGCCGACAAACGGATCAGAGGCTGATACCCATTCATTGATAACCCCAGAGAAATTTTTTCCGGCACCTCCGATCCACGGGGCCACCAGGTATTCCTGCGGATCAAGATTTAATGACTTGGCCCTGGCCATCACCAATGCATTCCGCATGCCGATTTCGTACTCAACCCACATGAATAAAAATTCGCTTTTGTACTCAACAGCCACAGAAGCAACATAGCTATAATAGGATCCCCATAACACATCAAGCGCAGATTGTGTGCCGATGCCTGCCTCATCCGAAACAAGGTATTCCGGCAGAGGTTCTTGGTCCCGAACCTGCGCAAGTGTCAAAACCGTCGGTTCCGCTTCCTCAATTTCACTAGACAGCAAGGCCTGACGTTGGAGTAGATCACCACCCAAAAACAATGCCTCCAACAAAACATGGTTTCCACCGGAATCAATAACCTTTTCCAATAATCCGGCCAGAGGCATAGGCGGTACAGAACCCAAATCACCCAATCCTGAGAGTGAAGTCAGCAGGTAGTAATTGTTCCGAGCCATTGGCAGGCCTTAATCCCCCCGTCCTGCCTGGCGCAAAATATCTCTAAGGCTGGGGCTCACCAGATTCATCAGTGTTTCAACAACCGATTCTTGTGTGACCTCAATGGTGGCGCCATGAAGGCTGAACTCGAAACCAGCCTGGCGCAAATTGTCTTTAAAATCAAGTCCACCGGCATCGTCTTTTGTATCCAGACGCAATTTCTCGATGGCCCAATCGCATAATTGCTTGTGCATTTCCGGCTCAACATTTATCTTTACTGGGGCATAACTATCAATATCAGCATCTATGTAACGCTGGACAATCGATTGAATAAGCTCTTTGAGGAATTGGCTGTCATCCAGTTGAGTACCCACTTCATTGGTTAGAACTGCTTTTAGAGCCTTTTCGAGGGATTCACGAAGTTGAAGCATTGCGTCACGTGCTGCCAGTTCCAGTTCTGTCCGGCTTCGAGCCAGAATGCTATCCGCCTGGCCATTAGCATCGGCGATTATTTTTTCGGCCTGGTTTTTGGCATCAGCGATTGTCTTTTCGGCCTGCTGCTCAGCATCGCTTCTCACCTGATCAGCCTCACGCTTACCCTTCTCTACGCCCTCCAACTTTAGTTTGGCAACAAAAGATTCAATTGTATCAGCCATATCATCCCCCTTAAAATCATAGACCCATCGAGTGGCACTTGTCAATTTTGGGTCGTACTAAAATAATAAACTGCAGCGAAAGTAAACATCATATAAAGGGCCTCACCCGGCACATCCTTTTTATGTAACCACTTGACGAGCAATCATAGTTAATATCAGATAAACACGAACTTAAAATTGGAGGAAGACAGCCTTTTAAAAACCCTCTTGACCTCGGTTCGTTGCCGTGCTATTCTCTCCTTGTCCTTAATTCTCCACCCTTTGGCCCCTACTTATTTTTCGATGGAAGGAGCCCTGTACGAGATATGAATAAACCGGCCAATGAAATCTGGGATGCGGCTCTTGGGGGACTGGAATTACAAGTAACAAAGGCTAATTATCAGACCTGGCTTAAAGACACAATCGGAGTTTCCTGTGATGGTGGTTGTTTTATAGTAGGAGCCCCAAATACCTTCGCCATTGAATGGTTGGAGAAGAGGCTTCGTCATTTGATTAAGAAAACCCTGGCCAACATCATCGGCCAACCGGTTGAAGTTCAATTCGAGATTTTTCAAGAACGGCAAGGTGAAAGCCTCCCGATTCGGCCCAGCAATAGCGGTCGAAAAAATCATTCTCAGTTTAGTCCTAAATATACTTTCCCTTCGTTCACAGTCGGCAGTTGCAATCGATTGGCCCATGCCGCAGCTTTGGGCGTGGCCGAAAACCCGGGAACTGTTTACAACCCTCTCTTCGTGTATGGGGGATCGGGCTTAGGGAAAACTCACCTTTTGCATGCCATCGGTCAAAAAGTTCTGCAAAATGCCCATCAAGTAATTTATGTAACCGCGGAACAATTCACCAACGACTTCATCACCGGTATCAGAGAAAAGAGCACCGAGGGATTTCGCAACAAATACCGGTCTGCTGATGTGCTTCTGATCGACGATATTCAGTTCATTGCCGGTAAGGAACAGACCCAGGAAGGTCTTTTCCATACCTTTAATGATCTGCATACTGCAAATCGACAGATCATCCTGAGTAGCGATCGACCCCCGAAAGCGCTTTCGCTCCTTGAGGATCGTTTACGTTCCCGTTTCGAATGGGGGCTTATTGTCGATATCCAACCCCCTGACTTTGAAACCAGGATCGCTATCCTTCAGGGCAAAGCCGCGGAACTTAGGATAACCATGTCTGTAGATGTCCTGCACCTGATCTCGCGAAAGGTACAAAACAACATCCGGGAGCTCGAGGGTGCGCTCAATCGAGTTATTGCTTACGCCAAGCTTACCAACGCAGCAATGACCCCGGAACTCGCCATCAGTGCACTAGCAGAGATAGCAGCCGATGAAGCCAGAACTACCCTGACTACTGAGCTGGTAATTCATACTAGTGCAGACTATTTTGGGCTCCAGCCGGAAACCCTGCTCGGCAAGAAAAGAGACAAATCCGTCGCTCTCGCCAGACACGTAGCTATGTATCTCATGCGCGAAGAAATGGATGCTTCGTGGACCGATATCGGCAGAGCCTTGGGAGGCCGAGACCACAGCACTGTGCTCCACGGCCACCAAAAGATCTCAACTGAGATCGAGGCAAGCTCGGCTCTTCGTCGGGAAATTCTGGAAATCAAAGAAGCACTCCACGTCAATGCCGCAAGGTAATTGAGTGGCCAAACCCCAAATCCGTGGATAAGTCCCTGATTTATGTGGATAACCCCGATGGACTGTGGATAACTTTGCCTTCTTGGTGGTTTACACCAATCCCAAATACAAGTTTTCCCTTACAAGTTTTTCCTATCTTTGCTTTTTAAAGGTTTTTCCTTTTTTCTCCACTTATAGCAACAGGGACTCGGTCGCAATTCTAAATTCATATAAGGCACTTATCCCAGTCTTCCCAGTCCTGCAGGGCCTTATTAGTATTGTTTATATTTTTTTATTTAGTATGGTATTGTATAAACGTTTCAATTATAAATAAATAAATGGCTCGGACTGGTTAGCAGATGATTGACAGAATAGAAATAGATGTTCATGCAGGAAAAGGTGGTAAGGGGATGGTAAGTTTCCGTCGGGAAAAGTTCATAGCTTTCGGAGGTCCCGATGGAGGAGATGGAGGAGACGGAGCGGCTGTGGTGCTGGTTGCAGATCGCAGTAAAACCACCTTGAGCGATATGAGGCAGCAAAAGCATTACCGGGCTGAGAAAGGTGAAAACGGAAGGAGTAAAGACCAGCACGGTAAGAAAGCTCCCACCTTGGAGTTGCAAGTTCCAGTGGGGACTATCGTTCGGAGCATTGAGGACGATGTGGAAATCGAGCTTGGGGACCTGACTTCAGATGGCCAACGGTTGGTAGTGGCAAAAGGGGGACGCGGAGGTAAAGGCAACAAGCACTTTGCCACATCGGTCAAACAGACGCCGAGAACGGCGCAGGAGGGCGAACCGGGTGAGAAGCGGCATCTCATTTTAGATCTTAAACTGCTTGCCGATGTAGGGCTGGTGGGTCGCCCGAATGTGGGTAAATCGACCCTGATAAACTCAGTCTCCGCAGCACGATCCAAAGTTGCCGACTATCCGTTCACCACGCTGGAACCAAAGCTCGGTGTGGTAGAGTTGGACTATAAAGCCTTTGTGATAGCAGATATACCCGGAATCATCGAGGGAGCTCATGCCGGTCACGGCCTGGGACACGACTTCTTGCGACATATTGAACGAACTCGTATACTAATTCATATTATAGATGGTACAAGTCAAACCCCGGCATTGGATCTGGAGGAGATAAATCAGGAGCTATTCCTTTTTAATCCTTCCTTAAAGGAGAAACCCCAGATAGTGGCCGTGAATAAAATAGATATCCCTTCGGTTCGGGAGCGGTTACCGGAGATAAAAGAAGCCCTTAACGAAATTGAGAGCCCTCTTCTTTATATATCGGCTATAGGTGGAGAGGGTCTACCTGAGCTTATGACCAGGGCAGCTGAGGCATTAGCTGAGGCAGTTACGGCTCCTCCTCCCGCCAAGACGGAAGAATTCAAGGTGTTCCGGCCCAAGCCGGTTAAATAGAAGCTATGAAGATCGGTTTGCTGGGGGGTACCTTCGATCCTATACATAACGGTCATTTGACTATAGCGGAAGAAGCCAGGAAGAAACTTGAACTCGATAAAGTTGTGTTTATTCCCGCCCGCCATCCCTGGCTCAAGGCGGATAGGGATATCACTGACAGCCAGCATAGACTGGCGATGGTGAGACTGGCCACAGCATCAAATCCACACTTTGAAGTATCTACAGCGGAACTGGCCCGGCCCGGGCCTACTTACACTATCGATACGGTTGAAGCCTTCAAAACAGAATCTGGTTCACTGGATGACATATACTTTATTGCCGGTAGCGATGCGATTACCGATCTTCCGCGCTGGAAAGACCCGGAACGGGTGGTTGCGCTTTGTCAGATCGTCGGGATTGGGCGGCCTGGTGCCCCTGATATCGATATAGAAGCACTGAAACCGCTCATTCACGGTGTTTCGGATTGTCTGAGGCCTGTGGATATACCACCTATAGATATCAGCTCTACAGCGATCAGAGAGCGAGTGAAGGCAGGTCTATCCATTCGGGATATGGTACCACCTGAAGTAGAGGACTATGTTGTTGAGCACGGACTGTATTTGGACTGAAGATATGGGAGACGCATGTTGGAATATAACGATGATATGGAGAGATTGCGCGAACTGGTTATTGAGAAATCCTTTAGGTATGGTTATTTTACCCTCTCGTCAGGGATGGAAAGCCTGTACTATTTTGACGGAAGGTTGACCACCCTCTGGCCCGAGGGAGCGCAACTTGTGGGCAAGAAGGTCTTTGAGTTGGTGAAGGATGCCGGGTGCGATGCTATTGGGGGACCGACACTGGGAGCCGATGCGATGGTGGCGGCGGCTGCTCTGGTCAGTCACCAGGAAGGTCAACCGATCCCTGCCTTTATTGTAAGGAAAGAAGCGAAGAAACATGGCGCGCAGAGGCATGTTGAAGGGCATCTTCCGGAAGCTGGAACAGTAGCTATTGTTGATGACGTGATTACCACAGGGAAGTCAATCTTCCGTGCCGTTGAGGTTGTGGAGTCAGCTGGTTGCCGGGTTGGGAAGGTGATCGTTCTGCTGGATCGAAACCAGGGTGGTAGCGAAGAGATACGCAAGCGAGGATACAATTTTGCGGCAATCCTCAGTGCGGATGAAAAAGGGAATGTGACCTTCGGGTAGATGCTGAGTGGTGTCATTCTGACGAAAGTCAGAATCCAGAAGGTAGGAGGCAGGTGGATTCCGTATCAAGTACGGAATGACATAAAACTAGTGTCATTGCGAGGAGACGGAGGCGACGCGGCAATCTCACTGTTTGATAAGGAGATTGCTTCACTAACGTTCGCAATGACATCACAAAGTATATGGTTTTGTTTGTATTGTGACACAGTCTGCAAGCACGGAATGACAATCAAAAAAGAGGGTTGATTACCAGTCCGGCTGCGGTTTTAGGATAGAAATAGGTCGATTTTGGGGGCATCCGGACGTCGGCTTCAGCCACTGCGATAACGCTCGAAACGGGCACCGGATTAAGCAGCAGTCCCAATTGAGCAGTCCCGGCATCGATTCTCTGTAGGATTTCCGTTTCATCCGAGAAGTATTCCAGGCATTCCTTCTCCTGCTCAGGATTATCGATCCTGAGCATTCCCTGCAATATGATGCCGTGCAAAAGGCTCACATCCAGTTCTTTCCATGCCGTTGGTTTTTCAACGGGGAGCAAGTCTAGCAGTGAAGTGGGATCGTGGGGGGTAAGGAGCAAATAGCTGGCTCCTTCAAGACCATATAAGCCAATGGCTATTCCCTTCTCACCGGCTTCGTTCAGAGTTTTCCTCCAGCTTGATAGGTTATCTGAAGGATTGAAGGAAGGTGGTGAGAATTTTTGGATGTGGAAGTGCTCTTTGAGCCTTTCTTTCAATTGTGCAATCAACTCCGGGTCAACATTTTTTACCAGACGATGAGTTGGCAGCAGTGCAAGCCCTGTATCTTCAGAGCTTATCAGGGTCATCATAATGAAATTGTAGGCTGATTCATTGCTCGGTGAAGAACTTTCGGTAATCCTCTCATCACGATAGGCCAGGGCTGTTGTGTACCGGTGGTGACCATCGGCGATGTAAAGCGGTCGGTCGGCAAAGAACCCTGAAATCCTGTTGACGGTTTCCTCATTGTTGATTACCCAAACATTGAAAGTCACGTCGAAATCATCAGTTCCGGAAATGGAAGGGTTCTTCATGTCTACATCAGGGAAAAGCGAAAGAAGGGTTCCCTCCGATTGGCTATAAACGCACATAATCGGACTCAGATTTGCCTGGCAGGCCCTGAGAAGATTGAGGCGATCCGTTGCCGGCCCTTTCATGATTATCTCGGTCGGGCGTATTTTTCCTGTTTCGAAGTCTTCAATCCGTACTGAAGCCACGAGTCCCCAATAGCTCTGGTGGCCATTCTGGTGGGGATAAAGATGTTCCGTTAGGTAAAATGCGGGGCGTTCCTCTTGAATCAGGATACCTTTTTGTAACCATTCATTCAGGGTCTGAGCAGCGCGGCTGTATTTGTTGGTCTGGACGTTGTCTTGATGGAGTTCTTTCCCGAATTCCAACCTGATGATATTATGTGGATTCCTTTTATAGTATGATTCTTGCTGATCGGAGTTGATCACATCGTACGGAGGAGTGATTACTGAGGAGAAATCATTAGTCAGGTCCGGGTTGTACCGCAGACCACGAAACGGTCGAACATTTGCCATGCAACCTCTATCCTAGCTCCGCGATTACGGTTTTTTGGAGCTCAAACAACTCCCCTATCCCTTTTTCAGCCAGGGTAATCAATTCGTTCATGCTGTTTTTGGAAAAAGGTTTACCTTCCGCGGTTCCCTGAACTTCTACAAGTTCCCCGGTATCGGTCATCACGATATTGAAATCGACCTCGGCGTGAGAATCTTCCTCATAACACAGATCAAGTAGTTGTGCCCCATCAACAATACCGACGCTGGTGGCTGTGACAGCGCCCGTCAATGGCGACTGTGTCAACTCACCTCTTTCCTGTAGCGTTCGGAACGCTTGGGCCAGAGCTACGTATGCCCCCGTGATGGAAGCTGTGCGGGTTCCGCCATCCGCCTGGATCACATCGCAGTCCACCGAAAAAGTCCGCTCTCCAAGCGTTTCAAGATCGGCAATTCCCCGTAGAGACCGACCAATAAGACGTTGGATTTCCATCGTTCTTCCCCCGACTTTCCCTGCGGCGGCTTCTCGTTTAGTTCGGGTATGGGTTGCCCTGGGCAACATACCGTATTCTGCAGTTATCCATCCGGAACCGCTTCCTCTCAGAAATGCCGGGATTCGGGATTCTACGCTGACGGCGCAAATAACCTTAGTCTCTCCCAATTCGATTAGGGCGGATCCCTCCGCATGTTTTTGGAATCCCGGTGTGATTCGCACCGAACGCAATTCATCGACAGCTCTACCATCAAATCGGACTGTTCTCATATCATTTTCTCCAGGCGCGCCAGACTTAATAACAATTTCTTCACTCCCACTCCTCCCCTGAAAGATACCGTTACTTCATGGTCATCTTTGGTAGTAAAACACTCAGTAACAACTCCCTCACCAAATCGGGCATGAAGAACACTATCGCCGGTTTTGAGTTTAGGGAGTGAAGCGAGATCCGGGCCGGCTTTTTCGAATGTGATTTCCCCTGTCGACCGTTTCGGTTTTGCGGCAATTAAATGTGAGGGGATATCCTGCAAAAAACGAGAAGGAGGATTCGGGCGGCTGCCGCCATGGAGGCTGCGGCGGAAGGCTCGTACTAAATACAGTACCTCTTTGGCTCGAGTGACGCCAACATAGCATAATCGGCGCTCCTCCTCCATTTGTACCGGGTCAGCAAAGGAACGCAGGTGGGGGAGTATGCCTTCCTCCATACCTACAATGAATACTACCGGGAACTCGAGACCCTTGGCCTGATGCAGGGTGATCAACGTGACACCCTCGGTTTTGTCTTCGAGGTTGTCCACGCTGGATACCAGGGCTATCCTTTCCAGCAGCGAAGTCAGAGCATCTTGTGGGTCAAGATCATCATATTCGCAGGCCATACCGCGCAGCTCAAGAACGTTGGTCCATCTCTCTTCACTCTCGGTGCTATCCAATATGTAGTTCCGGTATCCGACGCTTTCCAGAAACAGATCAAATAATCCGGACAAGTTCCGCTCTGCACTTTCAGCGATAAGCTGGTCAAGTACGGTTGTGAATCTGGATAGGACCTGAGAACTTCGGGAAGATAGGGGCGTTTCTTCCCCTTTGGCGATGAGACTCAGAGCGGAATAAAGCGATATTCCTTTGCCCGTGGCCCATGCTGTAAGTTCGGCCATGGTACGTTGCCCTATTCCCCGTGGCGGAATATTGATCATCCGAGCCAAGCTGACGCTATCGTGGGGGTTACTGATGAGACGGAGATAAGAAATAATATCTTTGATCTCCCGCCGCTCATAGAAACGAGTGGCGCCAACCAGTCTGTAAGGGAATCCATAGCGCACAAAAGCTTCTTCAAGTGCTCGGGACTGAGCATTGGTTCGATACATAATCGCACAGTTGCCGAGGGTATAACCTTGTTCGGTCATTAGTCGCTCAATTTCACTTACCACATATTGGGCCTCTTCCTGCTCATTGAAGGTTTCCTGCAGGTTGATCAGGGCCCCGTCTGCATTCTCGGTCCATAACTCCGTTTCTTTACGTTGCTCGTTAGGTGAAATCAGGTGAGAAGCGACCCCCAGGATCGTCTGAGTTGATCGATAGTTTTGTTCTAGTAGTGTGATCTTGGCATCGGGGTAGTCATTTTCAAAATCGAGAATATGGCGCAGGTCGGCAAACCTCCAGGAATAGATCGATTGATCCGGATCCCCGACAACACAGATGTTGCGGTACTTTCCTGCGAGTTGTTTTGACAGTCTGTACTGGGCTAAGTTGGTATCCTGAAACTCATCGATCATCAGGTGCACGTAGCGGGACTGGTATTTCTCGAGTACTTCTTTGTGATCGCGAAAGAGTATGACGGCCTGCATCAGCAGATCATCGAAATCCAGAGCATTGCTATCGATAAGGTCTTTCTGATAGCGCATGTAGATGCGTTTGGCTACTTCTTCAAAATAACTGTCACTGGCAAACTCGTTCGGCCCTATCAGGTGTGCTTTAGCTGCCGATATGACCGATTTGATAGACCTCGGTGGGTACTGTTTGGGATCGAGGTTCAAATCCTTCATGATACGGGTGACGAGATTTACCGTATCGCCATCGTCATAAATCACAAATCGGGAATTCACGTTGGTGTAGTCCGCTTCTTGCCGCAGGAAGCGCGCGCATATGGCGTGGAATGTGCCCAAGGTGAGCCCTTCGGCTCCCGGGCCGAGCATTTCGTGGACTCGCTCCTTCATCTCTTTGGCAGCTTTATTTGTGAATGTAACAGCTAGTATTCGGTGCGGGCTTACACCCACAGTTCTTATAAGGTAAGCTATGCGGTGGGTTATAACGCGGGTTTTACCACTGCCGGGACCGGCAATGATGAGTTGTGGCCCTTCGATAGATTCCGCCGCCGCTCGCTGGGCAGGATTCAAGCTTGATAAAATATCCGATTCCATAAATAAAAAGTGTGTCTCAGACTTCGTTATTATCTAGATTTTTGATTTGCGGACTGTTAAGTAATTAAATCCCTGGTATAAATACAGGATTGTCCTCGGTGATTATCATTGTTTCTTTGGCTAGCATGTCCCGCAGGTATTTCGGGATATAGAATAGTCCCTGATGGGTGTGTCCATCATAGAAATGAAGCGGTTTGTTCACCCGTTTGCTGATTCGCTGGTCGACCTCATCCGCCGAAAGCTCATGTGGGTTCCGTTTCATCGAATTGAGCGTGAATCCCCACGGCCCACCGAATGATGGGACGGTTGCCTCATATGGTATAGAGACAGGAAAAGCAGTTCTCAGGGTGTTATTGACTGCCATGTACACGTTAGTAATTCCCAAAATAGTAGCCCCTGACTGTAAGGCGAAGGTGGCCCCATCGGCCATTTTGGTCTTGAGCATCTCGTAGAACTTCTGGGTGTACAGCAAATAGCACGGACCGCCTTCGATGGGTTCGGGCAGGTCGATGATGACCACATCGAATTTCTCGTTGGTCTCTTCGAGGTATTTCTTGGCATCGGTATGCAAAAGTTCAACTCGAGGATCGTCAAAAGCACCCTGGTGATGATTCGGTAAATGCTGCTTGCAGAGTTCGATCACCTCTTTATCTATATCCACCATTACTACTTTCTTGACTGTGTTGTGGGAGAGGACTTCTCTCAGCGTGGCTCCTTCGCCACCTCCGGCAATAAATACCGTTTCCGGATTGGGATGGAGGATCATCGCCGGTTGTACCAACGCCTCATGATAGATGAACTCATCTCCCTCGCACGACTGAATTTTGCCGTCCAAAATAAGGCATTTCCCAAAGGCCAGGGTTTCTATCATTTCTACCTTTTGAAATTCGGAATGACCGTAATAAAGCACGTCCTTTATAGCAAATTGCTGAATGTTATCCGGTGTGACAAATTCCATAAACCAGTTTGAAGGGACGTTTTCCATTGATCATGCTCCTCTTTCAAGTTCCGTAATGGAGGGATTTGCCGAACCGAGCTTCTCGATAATGAGTTTAGAAGCAGTATCCAGATCGAACGATTCGCTGTGAGTGAAAATATCAAGGGCGGCATAGTTGAATTCTGGCCATGTGTGAATACATACATGAGCCCCGTTGCCAAGCACCAGTCCACTCACTCCCTGGGGTGTGAATTGATAAAACGATTCACCTATAGGCTCTTCCTGAGTTTGTTGCACTATGGACGAGAGGGTCTCTCTGAGAAATTCCAGGTCGTCAAGTACGTTCTGATCGCAGTCTTTCAAATCTAGGATGAACTGTTTCCCCAGGCTGTTCAATATTTCTATCCCCCGGTGGGAACTCCTCATTCATTATAAAGCATATGGCGTGTTTTCTCAAAGGAAGGTCTGAATTGGAAGAACAGACCATTGTCAATGTGATAGCTAGTGACTGACATTGACATAGAATATGTCATTAGCTATACTCACACTCAAATTGCAGGTTGCTTGATTTCGCTGGGCTATATGTAGGCGAGTAGTGGTAGTAACGGAAGAATATGCAGATTGAGAGAGAAATCCAGGTAAGGATATGCCCATACTGCGGGTATAACAGAAACGAAATATCGCAACCGGTTTGTGTTGATTGTGGTCAAATATTGCCCATTACAGCTAGAATTGTTACCAAAGTTATTAAGGTGGAAGCAGAATCTCCGGAATTCTCACCAGGGATGCAAACTGATAGGGAAATCCATGAGAAAGTGTGCACTTATTGTAGTGCCGGTAATCCGCCTTGGAGCTCTTTTTGTGCATACTGCGGTCAGCCTCTACAAAAGGTCTGCGCAAATTGTGGTGCCGATAGCCCATCTTGGGGGTCCTTCTGTGCTCATTGTGGGGAGCCCATACCTATAACCCCGAAACGAATAGTACGGGTCAGGGTCGAATATGCCGGGTTCTGGCGTCGGTTTGTGGCTAGCATAATTGATGGCATCATCATGAACATCCTAAATGCGCCGTTGTCGTTCGTGTTTACGTCTGCATACTACTATGGGCTAGGCTCTCTATTCGAACTGGTTTATACTCTTGGATTCTGGAGCTGGCGCAGCCAGACTCCGGGGAAGATGGCGCTTGGGGTGAAAATCGTCACGGAAGATGGCAAGCCAATCGCTATGGGCAGAGCGATAATACGCTACTTTTGCTATTTCATATCGGCTATACCGCTGGGACTCGGCTTCCTTTGGATTGCCTGGGATTCAAAAAAACAAGGATGGCATGATAAAATCGCCGGTACTTATGTGATCAGAGATTAATCAACACCCTTTTGATCAACTTTTTCATCGATGAGTATGCCTTTAAAATGGTACATCCTGGGACCCATCATCTCTATTTTGGGCGTGGTGTTGGCTATCCCTGCCATGGGGTTACAGGAAATGGGCTACGGATGGTATATCGGACCTTTTGTAGCTGCCCCAATCATTGAAGAGGCGGCAAAACCCGCCGGGGTGTATTGGCTTCTATCTAAGAAACCCCACGCACTCCCCAGCCAAAGATATACGGCTTTCCTGGCAGCTCTGGCTGGACTCTCCTTTGGCCTTGTTGAGAGCATCATTTATGTGACTATCTACATTCCCGATCATTCTCAAGCTGTGTTTGTGTGGCGGTTTTCAATTTGCTTGCTTTTGCATACCGTTTGCAGCTGCATAGTTGGATTTGGTATCAATGAAAAGCTGGTGGGTTGGGTGCGGGGTGAGGTCCGACTGCTGAAGGGGAACCGGAAATATTTCTTTGGCGCAATGGCAATTCATAGCTGTTACAACATGTTTGCCTGGTTTGTGGAGACCGAATTGAACTGGTTCCCTGATTGATAATATTCTCCTCAAATTTCCTGTGAAAATTCGTTTCGGACTGTTTGTAAAACCATCAAAACAAACGATTGTTTTAAACAATTGACTTAAACATATGGTTTAATTTATACTTGCCGCAATCCAGCAGGGAGTATTGCATGGGGCGTAAGTCAACCAAGCCCAAAATCATCGACGCTGCTGAGAAACTGTTGGCCGAAAAGGTTATGATGGCACCTCTGTCAGAGCGATATGTAGTACCGCTCGGGTAAGTGTAGCTGTAGTCCACTATGTTTTAATGGAAAAGAAGGGGTGGTAGAGGCCATCTTTGAGTGCTGAATGATAGGTCTCTCCGTTCGACGTAAAGAACTGCTCGATGATCTGTTTTCACAAAACGATATTCCAAACGTTCGTTCACGCTTCGATAGGCTCAGCGCGAACGTATCCTGTTAACCGATTTACAAAACCGATCGTCCTGAGCCTATCGAATGGCGATCAATTGTTCTGTTACAAGGAATCACAACGAGGAGGGACAGATGGAAAAAACAATCTACTCAGTATGGAAGTCCAATACCGAATCGGCAATCGATTTCAATCGAAAATTGCTGGGAAATGTTTCCGAACAACTTATCAAGCTGGGGGTTCGCAAGCTGCGCGTCAATGTGGTCGATGAGGCGGTAGCCCTGGCAGAACCACTTCGAATTATAGCCAGTAAGCCGCCGATCGATGGGCTGATCTCCATATGGGTGGATACCGCCATCAAACGCCAACCGCTGGAAGAAGTGATTGAAAAGGCCGTCACTCGAATGGTTGGATACCTCGTGACTGAGTCCGAGCCGATCATCGACGCTAGAACCACAGTCAATGACGGTGAGCGCGTTCCGGGCATGAATTCTGTAGTTTTTCTAACCAAACCATCTCGTCTGAGTTACGAAGACTGGCTCACGATCTGGCACGGCAGCCATGCCCAGATCGCCATTGATACCCAATCGACCTTCGGGTATAAGCAAAACGTCATTGTGCGTCCACTAACATATGCCGCTCCTCCTTACGATGCGATCGTTGAGGAGAACTTCCCGGATGGAGCAATGACAGATCCTCAGGTATTTTTCGATGCCGTGGGCGATGAAGAGAAACGTCAGAAAAATGAGCAAGCAATGATTGAAAGCTGCATGCGATTCATTGATTTTGACAAGCTTGACCGCATCCTCATGAGCGAATATGTGATCAAGTCTTGATCGACGCGGTGATAGTGCCACTAACTTGCGTCAAGGAGTGATCATATTGATGAGTAAAGCTGGAATCATATTCTTGACGTTATTGGCACTTACGATGCCATTACTGACAGCTTGCAGCGATGATGACGAAGCACCAGTAATACCTGCAACTGCAGCAGATGCAAAGGAGCAACCGACATCCCAGTCGGCCCGGTTGGTTGATCCGGATGAGCCTCCCCAGAATCCGTATCTGGCAGACTCCATCTGGAGCACGACTCACCGAGACTCGTATTGCCATGGGTCTTCCCCTATGCAGGGCCGAGCGAGGCCCCCGTTGGAGAAATAGAAAACTATCTTCCCGGCAGGCCGGTGTGTCCAACGGTTCTGTTTTCCAGTCCGTACACTGATGGCAGCCGGGTGATATGGGGAGCCAGCACGCGTTTCCATGTATTCACGGCCAATCCCAATGGGCAGCAGCTTCGCTACATTGACTACCTTACAACTGCGGAAATGAAGGGTGATCCGATGACAGATGAGATGGTTGTGTCACTCGGTGAGATGAAAGCACCGGCGCTGGCTGATCTTATGGGCCAGAGTTTTCCGCAGGAGGAATCGGAATCCGGGGCTCAGCCGGGAATGTCGGGCGTCCAATATTTGCTGGATAAGGACGGCATCTTCTATCAGCCGAGAGGAACAGTTGTCTATGCCTACGGAGACAAGGTTGAGGGCGATCGTTTCTTACCTATTGAACTCAAGCGCACGTATGAGGTTCCTGCGGAGAAGCTAACCAGGGACGATGATTTTCTCTACGGCGTTGTGATGACGTATGATGGGATGCTGATGTTCTATTCGGCCTTTGGTACCGTTGGCATCATCGATCATTCGTTCGATCCTGCAATCGTGTTGTGTGTGGATGAGAAGAGCCAGATACAGGCATTAGACCGCACCCAACCGGTACTGCCGTTGAAGAAAGGGAGATGCGGTACCATGCCGCATGACTATAAGCGCAACGGTACCACTTGCCTCTTTGCTGCTCTCAATGCTCTTGAGGGTAAAGTTGCCGGCCAGTGCTACGCAAGGCATCGTCACCAGGAGTTCTTGAAGTTCTTGCGCAAGTTAGATCGGGAATTCCCCAAGGACATGCCGCTCCGTCTGATTGTAGACAACTATGGCACACACAACCATCACAAGGTTCAAGAATGGTTATGACCTGCCCCCAGTTATTGTACCACCCCCAATGTTAGAGATGGGAGGAAAGCTGGCTGGATTGTCTCAGGGGCAGGAGGCCGATATCCAAGCGAACTATGAGGTCTCACCTGATTGTATTCCTTC
>Ga0233431_1000552_pt1 | contig 80286 bp, 98 predicted proteins | sample SI_118_April2016_FD_179867 | JGI IMG/M metagenome (GOLD analysis project Ga0233431, IMG submission 179867) | Seawater microbial communities from Saanich Inlet, British Columbia, Canada - SI_118_April2016_200_MG | ecosystem: Environmental > Aquatic > Marine > Inlet | place: Canada: British... | reverse complement strand
AATTTTTCCGCAACAAATTTATACTCCTTTTCCAATCAACCATTTTGTGGGCCTCCCCACCACCAACGTTTTATTTGTCATAAAACATTTGTGGGGAAGCCCACTAATATAACTTTTCAATATCGCCAATTCACAATAAAGTTTATAAACAATAAGGGAAATACTACTTCTTATGCCATCGTGGCACAACACGAAACGGAGTTTAATAGCTCTGTTCGGGTGCAATCTGGTACTGCGCGGGCCTTGAGAGCCCGTTTCCGCAAGGATATCCTGGTTCAAATCCGGGCGATGGCGTTCATACTTCTCTAGAATTAGCTAAAAACCAAAAACTGACAATAACCTTTAAAAAACTTGCCTTTATGAGGTTTTCGACTATATAAACCGAAACCTTTAAATATAACCTCTTGTTTCTATTTATAAATCTTGTTGTAAATAACAGGGTTAAATAGGGGTGGAACTTAATAATAATAACAACCAAAGGTGATACTTATGGCTAGACGAGATATGGTTAAGAAATGTCCTGAATGTGGCGGAATAAACTTATTCTGGAATAAAGATAAAGGAGAAATTGTCTGTAAAGACTGTGGACTTGTTATAGAAGACAAGATGGTAGACTTTGGACAAGAATGGAGAGAATTTGATAGTGATACAGGCCAGAGCAAGAGAAGAACAGGCGCTCCAATGACTTATACTCAGTTTGATCAAGGATTGGGAACAGAAGTAGGCGGAAAAGGTGATCTTTTCAAATTAGGAAGCAAAAACAGAAGTAAATTCTTCAGGCTTAGAAAATGGCAGTACAGAATATCTACTGCTATTGAAAGAAACTTAAAATTAGCTTTAGCTGAACTAAAAAGAGTTGGTTCTTATCTAAAACTTCCAAAATCTGTTGAAGAAGAAGCAGCTAGGATTTATACTTTAGCTGTTCAAAGAGGGTTAGTTCGTGGTAGAAGTATGGAGAGCGTTGTTGCAGGTGCTTTATATGCTGCTTGTAGAAGACATGACGTTCCAAGAACACTAGACGAATTATCTGAGGCTTCAGGTATTGAGAAAAAGGAAATTGGAAGGACTTATAGGTTTGTTACTAGGGAATTAGGTATTACAATACTTCCTTCAAACCCAGCTGATTACATTGCAAGATTTGCATCTGCTTTAAAATTATCAGCAGAAACACAGAGCAAGAGCATAGAAATACTAGAACAGGCTCAAAAAGCAGAATTAACATCTGGAAGAGGCCCTACAGGTATTGCTGCAGCTGCACTTTATGTTGCTGCTTTAATGCATGGTGAAAAAAGGACTCAGAGAGAAGTTGCAGATGTTGCTGGTGTAACTGAAGTTACTATTCGTAATAGATACAAAGAGCTTCTTGATAAGCTTAAATTAGAGAAAGATATTAAGAAGAAAAAGAAGAAGAAATAATTCTTTTTTTTATTTTATAAAACTAATAATCTTATCTAAATTCTTCTTGCACATGTCTTTTTTGTATTTCTTTGCTGCTGATATTATCTTTTCTCGGTTTACTTTAATTCCTTTGTCTTTTAAAAGTTGAGTCATATAATTAGAGATAATATAAGTAGAAAATTGAGTTACGTTCTTTGGCTCTAGTGTTTTGTGGCATCTTTCAAAGTCAACCATAATGGGTTTTTTGGTTTTTGTTTCGATAATTATATGCTTGTATGGATGGTGCATCTCTTCTTTGTTTGTGTTTATCTTATCCATCCTAAAACATTGTGTAAATACATTCTTTATTATTTTTTTAATCAAATTCTTGTTTTTCTTTGTTGAGTGCTCTAAGAATATTGGAAAGAACTCCCCATCTATAAATTCATAGACAAAATAAGTGAATTTCTTGTCATAGAAGCACAATTCAGGTCCTATACCTTTTTCGTTTAGAATCTTTAAATGATTAATTTCGTTTTCGATTCTTGCGATTGCTTCTGATTCTTTTCTTTCTGTTTTTATGACAACTTTCTTTTTTTTATAATCTCCCAGATATAGAATTCCCCTATGGCCCTTTGTGAAATAGGTTATGTTTTGTACTTGTTTTAACTTATCTTTCATTTTCTACCAGATATACATACAAGCTTTCAAAAAATATCTGTTTCTTGTCCAATTCTTTAAAATTCCAGTGGTTTTTTATTAAAAAGTTGTCCAGTGTCTCTTTTCCTGTTAATTGTGAAAATAGTATTAATATTTTTCCATTTGGCCTTAGGAATTTTTTGCATTCGTGTAGGAATTTGCATATTAACTCATAGCCTTTTTTTCCGCCATAGAGTGCCTGGTCTTTATGTTTAGGATCGTTTGGCAGATAAGGTGGGTTGAATATGATTGTGTCAAACTTTAAATTCATATATCTCCTGTCTCTTTTGAATAATGAGAATAAGTCTGACATTGCAAATATTATCTTCTTGCTTTTTTGGTGTCTGATGCAGTATTTAATTGCTTCTTCGTTTATGTCTACGCCAAATACCTTTACAACTTTTTTTAACTTTGCAGCTTCTTCTGCCTGAATGCCTGAGCCTGTACCCATATCAAGAACAACGCCTTTTGCATATTTTTTAATGTGCTTTTGTAAAAGAAATGAGTCTTCTGCTGGTTCATAGAGTTCCATTTTCTAGTTTTAAAACTTTTTTCAAAGCAGCAATCGCAACTTCTAATTGTTTTTTATTTGGCTGATGAGTTGTTATCTTCTGTATCCATAATCCTGGAAGTGTTAAAGACCTAAAAATAGGGTTATCTTGGTGTTTTGCTCCAAATTTCAATATTTCATAGGAAAAGCCTGCCACTATTGGAAGCAATAATATTCTGGTTATGAAAAGGATTGCTCTTTTTAGAGGCCAGTTAATATTATTGATATTTGGATAGATTAATTCTGTAAGCGCAGGAATAAATGAAAAAAGGAATATTCCAATTATAATAACTATCATCAAAAAAGCTGTTCCGCATCTAGGATGAAATGTAGAGTATTTCTTTGCGTTTTCTACTGTTAGTTTTTTATTATCTTCATAGCAAAAAACTGCCTTGTGCTCTGCTCCGTGGTATTGAAAAACAGTTTTTATGTCTTTCATCAAAGATATTAAGTAAAGGTAAAGGATTAAGATTCCTACTTTTATTATGCCATCTATTATATTAAACCATACTGGGTTTTGAGTTTCTTTTAATCCTAATAAGTATGTTAAAGCATAAGGTAAAAGCACAAATAAAACAATTCCAAATGCAAAAGCAATGATTAAAGTTAAAGCTACTGCCCAACTGCTAAGGTCTTCTTCTTCATCTACCTGTTGTGAGGCGCTCCAGTTTAATGTCTTTACACCAATTATTAACATTTCAATTAAGTTAGTGATGCCTCTTACAAAGAATAATTGCGATAATTTTGACTTTTTCTTTAATTTGTCTTCTTTATAAATTATTTTTCCTTTTTTTCTTACTGCTGTAACTACGTTATTCTTTGAGCGCATCATAACGCCTTCTATAACTGCCTGTCCTCCTACGTCTTGTTTGTTTTTCATTTTAGAATTATTTTTTATTTAACCATAATTTCCTAAAGAAGGGGAGTGTTAATGTTGAAAGCATAAAAGCTATAGTTGGTATTAAAGCGTTTATCCATGGAGAAGGTATTTTTATGATATATAAAAATAAAACTATGATTAAATAGGTCATTATAGCGATGATAGCTCTTCTTGTAAAGCTGGTTTCCCATGCTTTGTCTGCTTCTACCTTTTTGTTTCTTTGTATTATCTGTTCTACTTCTTTTTCTATGTTCATATTGTATTAGAATGAGTGTGGTTTTTTTATAAATCTTCTGATTTCCAAAACACTTATTAATGAGTTATTCTATAAATATGAACTATGGACAAGAAATTTAAAATCATAACTGGTTCATTGATAGCCATTGTTGTTTTAGTTGTAGTTTCTAATATATTAATCTATAATACACTTAAGACTGATTTTGATGGTAAGTTATCTGTTTTGAATAATAAAGTTATTACAGTAGACAATGATCTTAGTGCTGAGAAAAAGAATAGTGAAAAACAAAGAAATCTTCTTGAAGAGATGACAATATCTAATTTTGAGAAGCTGCAGGATGCTCTTGATCTGCAGACTACAAGGTTAAGGCTTGATTTGGAGACTGTGAAAACAGAAACAGAATCTGAGCTTGAAGGAATAACACAACAAGTAGGTGGTTTAGAGGAGAGAAGCTCTGAGCTTGAAGAAAGGAGTGAGGAGCTGGAAGATCTTATATCTGATATTGATGTTACAAGTTCTGACTTTTCTGCTATAGCTGGAGAGGTTATAAAAGCTGTTGTTAGCATTAAAACAGATAAAGGGCAGGGAAGTGGAGTTATATTTGACGATAGAGGCTATGTGATGACAAATAAGCATGTTGTTGAAGGCATAACAAGCGCCCAGGTTATTGACTATGAGTCTAATGCATACAGCATAAGCATTGTTGGCATGGCTTCGGATGTTGACCTTGCAGTTATTAAAATCAGTTCTGATAAAACATTTAATTATCTTAACTTTGCTTCTGGTGCCAGTGTTGGTGAAAGAGTTATAGCTGTTGGAAATCCTTTAGGATTATCTTTTACTGTTACTGAAGGGATAGTAAGCGCTGTAGACAGAGCAATAGATGATACTAATGTCCGATATATACAGACAGATGTTTCTATCAATCCAGGAAATTCAGGAGGACCTTTAGTAAATTCTGCCAAAAATATAGTTGGGATTAATACATTGAAGATAAGCGATACAGAAGGTATTGGTTTTGCTATTCCTGCTAATCTTGCTAAGGGTATTGCAGAACAGGCTTTGAGTTAATTTCTATTTTCTAAGTATTTATCAAATGCCAGTTCTATTGGCTGACAGTTGTTGTTTCTTATTTCAGAAGGGTATTGCCTGCATATTTTAGGTCTTGCTTTGTATATTTTGCATTCTGCTTTTTTTCCTTTGTTAAGAAACATGCACCAGCCTTTTTTATCTTTTAGGTAGTTGTTATTGAAGTTATCTATGTATAAGAATTCTTCTTCTTTATAGCCTGCTTTGTTTATTCTCTCTATGTCTTTTGAGAATAATCTAGGTGAATGGCAGCATTTGCCGCAGCGTTTACATTTGTGGTTTTTTATCATTGATATATATTATCATGATGATCAAAATCATCAAATAAAATTTCATTATTTTCTTCATTATACTGGAAAACCAAAACAAAATGACCTATGTGAACTCTCTTTGAATTATTCATATTATGCCTTAAATTTTTATAATGTTCAATATCATCAGAACTCATAATATCATTAATTTTTTTAAAAACCTGGTCATAAAGTGCTTTATCTTTTTTAGATAGTTTACTCAATATGTTTTTTAATTTATCGCTTACCTGGATGTTATACATTTTAACTTGTAGCCTTTCTTAATTCTTCAATAGAATTAAATTTAGTATATTTTCCTTTTCTTATTTTCTTTAATTTTACAATATATTCGGGTCTTAATTCAGGTTCTAGAATAGCCTCACTAGAGCTCAGAGCTAATTTCTCTATAGCCTGAGATTTATCCTTAAGATTGTATCTAGCTTTAACTATATTCAACATCTGATTGGCTTGTTTTGAAATATTTATCATAGCTTGTACCATATATACATCACCTATATATGGTGTATATATGGTGTATATATAAAGGTTTTTGTTTTATGGTGGTTAAAGTAGATCATCCTTTATTTTCAACATCTAAATTATATACATTTCACTACAGATATCTTTATATACTAGTAGATTTGAAAAATAATCTATATCTAGTGATTTTTTATTGTTGTAACACAATATGTAGTGTTTGAGTAACGAAATATTTAAATATAACCTATGCCACTAGATATAGTGTATTAGTGAAGTTGAGGACACTAAATATAGCAAAATGAGATGCCCATATTGTAATTTTGGAGAGACGAAGGTTATGGAAACCCGAGAGGCAGAGGACTCTGATGTAACCAGAAGAAGACGAGAATGCCTAAAATGCAAGAAGAGATTTACAACATATGAACGAGTAGAGATGCTTGAACTTCGAATTGTTAAGAAGAACGGCGACATAGAAGGGTTTAACAGAAACAAAGTGTTGAGGGGCATGGTAAGGGCATGTGAGAAGAGGCCTATAAAGATAGAGAAGATTGAAAAGATTGTTGATGATATTGAGTCAGAGCTGAGGAAGCAGGAGAGTGTTGAAGTGCCGAGTAAACTAATAGGGGAGCTGATTATGAAGAAATTAAATGCTCTCGACCATGTTGCTTATATCAGGTTTGCATCTGTTTACAGAGAATTTAAAGATATAAAAGAGTTTGAGAAAGAACTTAAGAAAATAAAGAATTGAATTGTTAAATATTAAATTAATAAAAAAAGAAAAACGAGGTCTTAGGAATTTTTGATTTCCAAGACAACAAAATAAAAATTTGAGGTGTGTGTAAAATGGTAGAAGGTTTTAGAATTTCCAAGATAAGGAAAAGAGATGGAAGAATAGTGGAGTTTGCTCCTGAAAAGATTACTAATGCAATTTATAAGGCTGCTCAAGGTGTTGCAATAAAAGAAGGCAGAACAACAGACAAGAAAGCAGCTGAAGAGATATGCAACAAGGCTATAACAATTCTAGAGTATCAGTTTACTGAAAAAGAAGTTCCTACAGTTGAAGAAGCACAGGATGTTGTTGAAAAGGTTCTTATTAAATCAGGCCATGCTAAAACAGCTAAATCATATATAATATACAGGCAACAGCATGCTAAATTAAGGGAAACAAAAGATATGCTTGTTGATGTTGGAAAAACAATAAACTCATATATGCACCAGGAAGACTGGAAAGTAAGAGAAAATAGCAATGAAGATTATAGTTTTTCAGGATTATTGCTATATGCAGCTGGGAAAGTTATTGGTAATTATGCACTTAATGAAATCTATACTCCTGAAATTAAAGATGCACATGTTAAAGGATATTTCCATATACATGACTTAAGCAATGCTGTAATTGGGTATTGTGCAGGATGGTCATTAAAGAAATTATTAAAGATGGGTTTTGGGGGAATACCTAATAAAGTTGACTGCAAGCCTGCAAAGCATTTGAATACTGTAATACACCAAATGGTTAATTATATTGGATGTTTACAGATGGAGTTTGCAGGAGCACAGGCATTCTCTTCTGTTGATACTTTATTAGCCCCTTTTGTCAAAATTGATAATCTAAGCTTTAAAGAAACTAAGCAGTGCATACAACAGCTGATTTTTTCTTTGAATATCCCTTCACGTTGGGGATCACAATATCCATTCTCTAATTTAACATTTGATTGGGTTATGCCATCTGACATGAAGGATGAAAAAGCTATTGTTGGCGGTGTAGAGCAGGATTTTAAATATAGTGAATGTGGGAAAGAGATGGACATGATAAATAAAGCATTCCTAGAAGTAATGTTAGAAGGAGATGCTAAAGGGAGAATATTTACATTTCCAATACCTACATATAATCTGACAAAGAATTTTGATTGGGATTCTGATAATGCCAATCTATTGTTTGAGGCTACTGCAAAATATGGATTGCCTTATTTCATGAATTATGTAGGATCTGATTTAGACCCACAGAGTATAAGAGCTATGTGCTGCAGGCTTAATCTTGACCAAAACCAACTGGTTAAAAGACCAGGAGGAATGTGGGGTCCAGGTGATGCAACTGGTTCAGTCGGAGTTGTTACAATTAATCTAAACAGATTAGGGTATGAAGCTAAATCAAAAGATGAGTTTTTTGAAAAAATATCTTATTACATGGGGCTAGCAAAAAATTCTCTGGAAATTAAAAGAGTAATGGTAGAAAAGAATCTGAAAAATGGATTAATGCCATTTACAAAAATATATTTAGGAACATTCAAAAATCATTTCTCAACTATTGGACTTTGTGGAATGAATGAATGCTGCCTGAACTTTGTAGGGAAAGATTTGAGCACAAAAGAAGGGACTGATTTTGCTATTGAAACATTGAAATTTATGAGAGATAAGCTTGTTGATTTCCAGCAGGAAACTGATAATCTGTATAATCTAGAGGCAACACCTGCAGAATCTACCTCATATAGATTAGCAAGGCTGGATAAAAAAATGTATCCTGACATTATAACTGCTGGAGAGAACGAGCCATATCTTACAAATTCAAGTCAGTTGCCTGTTGGCAAGACAGATGATGTAATTGAAGCTTTAGAGCACCAGGATAAGATACAGCATTTGTATACAGGAGGAACTATATTCCATACTTTCATGGGAGAAAAACTTAGTTCTGGAGAAGCATGCAAACAACTTGTTAAAAAGATTGCATCAAATACACAGCTGCCTTATTTTTCAATAACACCAACGTTTAGTATCTGCAATAATCATGGTTATATTGCAGGGGAGCATTTTAAATGCCCAGAATGTAATACTGAAACAGAAGTTTATTCCAGGATTGTAGGTTATTACAGACCAGTAAAGCAATGGAATGTTGGAAAGAAAGAAGAGTTTAAGGACAGACTGGAGTATACAGAAGAAAAAGCACTTAATGGAAATATGAAAGTTGTTGTTGAAACAGATGGGACAGTAGCAGCTGAAGAACATGATTTTCTTTCGAATAATGGAAGTGTTGTAAGCAGATTTAGAGTGTTTAGTCTTCCTAACTGTGATAAATGCGCTGCTGCAAAAGAATATCTGGCAGGCACTCAAGTTGCAGGAGAGAGTGTAGACTTAGGTTCAGATGAAGGATTGAAGGAGTTTAGAAATGTTTACAAAGAACTTAAGGACAAAATACATCGGAATGCAGATGGAAGTCTACCGATACCAACTATCCTGCTTTATGACTCTGAGGATAAGCTAGTTACAGTAGCTCACCATGTTGATCAGGTTAAGCAGATAGTTTAACTTTTCTTTTTATTAAAAAGAAAATTATTAATTTAATTTGGAAACTTAAAAATGACATTAACAATAAAAGGACTTCAGAAAACAACGCTTGTAGATTATCCTGGCAAAGTAGCTTGCACTGTGTTTTTGCCTAAGTGTGATTTTGGTTGTGGTTTCTGCCATAATAAAGACTTAGTTCTTAATTATGATGCTCTGCCTACAATTTCTGAAGAAGAGATTCTTGATTATTTAAAAGAGAGGAAGAAATGGCTTGATGGTATTTGTGTTACTGGCGGAGAGCCGTTATTACATAATGAGTTAAGTGATTTTTTGGTAAAGGTTAAGGAATTAGGTTATTTGGTAAAGATTGATACCAACGGCACAAATCCTTCTTTTTTGAAAACTTTAATTGATGATAAATTAGTTGATTTTGTTGCAATGGATGTTAAGAATTCTCTGGAGAAGTATGAAGAGACCGTAAGAGCGCCAGTTGATATTTCTAAGATAAAGGAAAGCATTTCATTGGTTAAATCTTTAGATGAGTATGAGTTTAGATGCACTGTGGTGCCTGGCTTGCATACAAAGGAAGATATTGTTAAGGTAGGGGAATTAGTTAAAGGGTGTAAGAAGTTTGCTATTCAAAACTTTAAGCCTGCCAAAGAGGTTATTGAAGATAAGTATAAGGATATGAAGGGTTTTTCTTCTTCTGAACTTGAGGAGTTTAAAGTTATTTTGAATGATTATGCTGATGTGGTTGAGGTTAGAACATAAAATTTAAAAACTCAGGTTCTTAACGTTTTTAGGATGGAGTGTCAAAGAGAATCTAATGCTGCAAATTGTCCTTGTTTACATACAGAATGTTCTAAGCATGGTGTTTGTTGTGATTGTTTGAGATATCATTTAAGTTTAGAACAATTACCTGCATGTTGTTTTCCTTCCGATATTGCAAAAACAGATGAAAGAAGTTTTAGTAAATTTGTGGAAATTCATGGTTAAGAAAATCAAATGTAAACCTGTGAAGGGAAAAGTTTGTAATATTGTTAAAGGAAAGGTTGTTTGCAAAGAAAAAAAGATGAGGGTTTGTGTTAAAAAATGACTGAAATAAAAAGACCATCATGGGATGAGTATTTTATGAAAATAGCTATGCTTGTTGCAGAAAGGTCAACATGCAGAAGACATAAAGTTGGCGCTGTTGTTGTGAAGGATAAACGGATATTAACTACTGGCTATAATGGAGCTGCATCTGGTGTTAAAGATTGCCTTGAATTGGGATGCTTAAGAGATGCTAATAATATTCCTTCTGGAGAAAGACATGAGATATGCAGAGCGATTCATGCAGAGCAGAATACAATCATACAGGCAGGTTTGCATGGAGTTAATATAGAAGGAGCTACTATCTATTGTACGCATCCTCCTTGCATATTATGCGCTAAGATGTTGGCTAATGCAAGAGTTAAAAAGTATGTTACTTATGGAACTTATCCTGATGGGACTGCAAAAGAATTACTGCAGGAAGTAGGTATTGCTTTTGTTAAGTTAGATAAGCCTGAAGAACAGATTAATACCAAAGAATAGAAATTTTTAATCACTACTCCAGAATAGAAATCTTTAAATATAAGCTATGAGTTATGTTTTATAATATGGGGGAAGCAAAATTAAGTTTTTTTATAACTGATATTATTCTATTAATTGTATTTCTAGGCCTTATAAAAATAATCTTTAAATTCAGTGGTCTAGGGTTTCTTTTAGAATTATTGGCTGTTACAGTTTTATTGTTTATAGCTTTTATTGCACTAATTCCTGCTTATAGCGGGTCAAAAGGTGGGTGGGGATTCCTGTCAGGAGTTTTCTTCTTAATATTACTTGATTTACTTGTAATCTATATAAGAACCGGCATGTCAGGAAAAGCATATTTAGGAACTTTGTTGTTTGCTTCTATTGGCTTTGTCGTATCTGTTGCAAACATTAAAAGGGATGAATATGATGAACCAGTTGAAGAAGAAGAGAAAGAAGAAGTTTATACTAACTTTGAACCTGGAAAGTATGTTGCAAGCAAAACAGGTTCTACTTACCATGTTCCTAAATGCGAATGGGCAGGAAGAATAAAGAAGAAGAACCAGGTATGGTTTGATGACGAAAAAGAAGCTAAGAAGAAGTTTAAAGCTCATTCTTGTGTATAGAAAAGTATTTATTCTAGTAAGTTATTTTTAGGTTATGAGAAAAGATTTTGTTATAGGCTTTTTTATTGGTATAGGGGTGTATCTCTTTATATTTGGAATAAGAGTTGTGAAGGTGCTAATAAAGGGCAGATGGAGGTTTGATATGATACGGCATGGGTTGTTTAATACCTTTAATGATCCTGGTTTTGTTATAACTCAATTGTTGATTCTATTGCTATGTGTTGTTGGGAGTATTACATTGTACTATTTCTATAAAGAAGGTTATTTCTTCCAGAAGTAGATAATAAGCCATACAGCACCTATTGTAATTGCTGAGTCTGCTACATTAAAAGCAGGCCATATTCTAAAATCAATAAAGTCAATTACATGACCTATTAGAATTCTGTCTATTAAGTTTCCAATTGCCCCTCCAAGGATTAGTGCTATGGGGATATGAACTGGTTTTTCTTTTATAATCTTTTTAAAGTTAAATAATATAACACCTATAATTATTAATGAAGTAAAGATTAAAATAGTGTTAGAGCCTTTTAGAATTCCAAATCCTGCTCCGGTGTTTTGAATATAAGTTAAATGTAAAATGTTTTTTATTAGAGGTATAGACTGATGTAAAGCCATATATTTAGTGATTAAGAACTTAGTGATTTGGTCTGAGATTATGATTAATATGCCTATATAGAATATTAATAAGATATTTTTGTTTTTCATAAGAAATAGATTGTTTGAAAACTATATAAGCTTTATCATATTTTCAATTTAGTTGTGCAATGAGAACATATTATGTCGAGGTGGGAAAAGCAGAATAGTTGTTTGTTAATGGGGGGGCTAAAAATGTTTAGCTTGCTAAACATTTACCACTTCTTCTTTTCGTGCTCGCCATAAGCTACCCTTTCTAAATTAGCAAGCCTTTGGTTGATGCTTTCTAAGGTATATCTGATAGAATCAAGTTTTGCAGAAACAACTTCGAACTTATCACTTGAATGATCTCTTTCGGTTGGCTTGGGTGGCTGCATTGGAGCTCCGAATGGCTGCTGCATAGGAGCAGGCTGTCCAGGAGGCTGCATTTGCTTCTGTTGAGGTGGTTGACCCATATTTCCAAAACCAGTGTCTGGAGGCATTCCAATGTTCATATTTTGGTCTAAACCTGCGTTTGGTGGTGCATATGGAGAAGGTCCTACATCTGGAGTTCCAGGCTGACCTAGTCCTAAGTCTGCTCCGAAATCCTTACCTAAATCAAAATCGTCTTTTTTCTTCCAGAAAGCTAATTTATCTAAAGCTCCCATAATCTACCAACCTCTTTTTGAAATTTTTTTCACAAATTTCTAAACTTTCAAGCTGAGCTTGAAATTTTTTTAATTAATCAAACGTTTCTAGTATCTTTTCTTTTACGTTATTTATTGTCTGATTAGATTCTAATATTACATATGATGTTGCTTTATCTTTTCCTTTCTCTAATATAGCTCCTGATTTTTCTAGTATATAATTCTTTCCTTTTTGAAATACGCTTGTTTCTGGATAAATTACACTTGTAATTATTATAAAAATTACTATTACTAAACCTATGAATAATGCTGCTTTTACTGCCTTTTTTAAAACTGCAAAAAGAATGGAAGCTATTATAATTGCTACAATTATTATGATTAAGAGTTTTAGCATCTTAACTTGTCCATTTGCCTCTGCTAAAGCCTAAAGCGCATTTGCAGTGAGGGCAAACATACATTATTTCCTGCTTTAAAAGACCTAATCCTCTCTTTTCAGTCTTTATAGTATGTAAGCTTATTTCGCCTTTGCACGAAGAACATTTTGCCATAAGAAAAAGTATGTTGGAGGAATATATAAAAGTTATCTTTTGAATTCCTATTTAAGAGGTCAGTTTTTGCTTTTGCTGGAAATAAATTATTATCCTGTCTGCATATTCATTCAATCTATGGAATGACCTACCTTTAACGCCCCTCTTATAAGTTCTGCCAGGTCTTGAATATCCTTCATCATTGATAACTCTTCCAGGATTTCCAAATTTACCAGGTATAACAATTCTTGGAGGTATAAATGGTTGAGTTAATACTTCTTTAAACTTCTTTACTGCATCTGGAAATGTTCTTTCAATATAATCCATTCTTCTTTTTAATGTAGAAGAATCGTAAGAGTTTGCTTTTTTGAATCTTTTTTGTTCTTTTGATGGAGCGTCTGATTGGAAAGCTTCCTGCCACTCTTTTTTATATCTAGAATTTATTTTATTAACACCTGTTGCAGTTAATAAATGCAGCATAACTTCATAGAGACTCTTCCAATCTAAATAACCATCAACTTTAATCCTGCTTTGTTTAGCATATGATTCTGGGCTTCTATGAGTTACTATTGGTTTTCGTGAAGGGGTGCCTTTTGGTTGTATTACCATATCACCATAATAAACATATTTTCTCTTAAAAATTCCTGCTTCCATTAAACATATTTCAAGTGCATTAAGTCCTTCGAATATTTCAGGGGGTGTTTCTCTTGAATTTTGGATACCTCCAAAAACATTTCTCAATAGAAGATTATCATAAGTTGTATCTCCTGTGGGAGGTGTTTTTAGATAATTATTATACTTAGATAAATCAAGAAGGTATGTTTTTCCTATTCTGAATTTTTCTTTATGCTCCAATACAATATCATCTAGATGATCATCAGGTATTATTATTTCTGGAGTAGAAGGAGATGTATCAAATAATGACATTTGTCCTGGACCTGCAGGAAACATTTTCACACTTAACCTTCTCATAATATAAGCGTTAAAATGGGCTAACTTATAAATCTTTCCCTAATTAACTATCATCAGGTAACAACAAATTAAGAATTTAAGCAATCAATACTGCATTAACAACGCCATCTTGGCCTGGCCTGGATGTGATCTTTGCTTTTCCTGCCTCAGTTTCTATTACTGAGCCTTTTGTTATGATGTTTCTTCTTACGAAGTGTCTATTTGCAGGATTTTCCAATGCAGTTTTTATCTTTACTTTTTTTGCTTTTTTTGTCTTAGGATCAGTAACATTTGCAAATTCTTCAGTTAATAGCCTTACCTTTTGGTTTCCGCCTTGTGTGCCTATCTTTCTAGCTCTTTTATTACCTATTCCTGTAAGAGCAGGAGATCTACCTAGTTCGTGTTTCTTGTAGTTTCTACTCTTCTTATATCTAGAACCTTTTGCGCTTCTTTTGCCTCTTCCTTGAGATACTGCCATACTAAGGAGAATTTCCGTTTGCTTTATAAATGTTATGGAAAGGGTGATAACACAGACGAATTTTTTCTATAAAGCCAAAAGAAAAATGCCAATATATTTTTCTAAGTCAAAAAAATTCCTTAGGAATTTTTAGGACACAAAAAATCTCTTGATTTTTTCGTGTATAAATGTTAGAAAATATCTTGTATTTTCGTAACATTTATACAAAAGAAAAATGCCAATTCATTTTTCTAAGTATAAATGTCCAAAAATGTTAAAAACATTTTCGATACAAAAGAAAAACTTTTAGTTTTTCTGAGCTTTGGAAATACCTTGTATTTCCAAAACATTTATATATAGAATAGCTATCTCTTATTATATTAATTAACTTTTTGAGGGGTGTTATTTATGAGCGAAGTATCAAGACCATTAGATGCATTGAATAAAGCAAGAGATAAGAAAGTAATTGTTGAATTAAAGAACAATAGGCAGTATATAGGCAACTTAAAATCATTTGATATACATATCAATGTTGTTTTAGAAAATGCTGAAGAAAGAGAAAACGGAGAGGTTAAAAGAAAACTAGGTGTTATCTTCATAAGAGGAGATACAATAACTATAATTTCACCTGAATAAAACCTAAAGCATGAAAGGGGTTTTCTGACATTTTAAAATGAGTAAAGGAACTGCATCAATGGGAAAGAAGTCTGGAAAGAAGAATATGATACATTGCAGACGATGCGGAAAAAGAACATATAATATAAGCAATAAAGCATGCGCTTCGTGTGGTTATGGAAAATCAGCAAGAATGAGAAGCTATAACTGGCAGAAAAAATAATTATTCTTTATTTGTTTCGTTTAATATCGATCTTACCATCTGAATACATGCTTGTTTTATTTCCCAGAAACTAGCTTCCTGGCAAATTGATTCATCCTTCTTTATCCCAGCTATTTTCTGATAGCATATATCTCCAAGAACTACTGTTCTTGTTTCTTCACATAAAGATTCATTTAGTGTTTCTACTGCTACTACTCTTACACATTTATCATGAGTTGTATCATTCCTGATATAGAAACAAGTATTAACGTCAAGGGTTGCTCTGCCAATTGTATCATAGCAGATGTCTCTTTCGAAAGAGTTTATTATCTTAGCACATGGAACATAATCATTTTGACCTATTGCAATGTCCTTATTACAGATATCTGACCAATATTGTGTTTCTAAATTACACAGAGAAAAATCTTCTTTTGCTATAGCAACTTTTGCTGTACAATAATCTTTTGCTTTTCCCTTTATCTTACTGCATATTGATAAATCGCTTGTTTTAATACCTATTTCTGCAGTACATGAGTCTTTTACTAGCTCTGATTTAATGTTATTGCATTGTGCTATTGATGTTGTTTCTACTGCTTGTTCAAAGAAACAATCATCTTTAATAGATTGTTCCTGTATAGAGCCACATGATTGCTCATTTACAGCACAAGCTGTGATAAATAACATAGTTAAGATTAATAATGCGTAAATAGCTTTTTTCATCTAATTAATTGAGTTGATAAGTAATATTTAAAGGTTATTAATTTGTGAGCTGTCAAGTTAACGGGGCATGAACTATGGACAAAGAAAAACTGATTAAATGGGCTGGACAAGAGAAGATTAGATACTTTTGTTGGGGTTTTTCAGCAGGTATGGCTTTTTTAAGCTTTTTCCCTTTGTAAGTTATCAAGACCTAATGTATGGTGGAGAACCTAAATATTTAAATATAAATTAACCACTTCAAAGTTAATACGAGCATTTAAGAATGAAAAAATCTATAATATTTCGAACAATGAATAAAAGAGGGCAAATAGAGATACTTGGAGCAGGAATAGTTTTAATGATTGTATTATTCAGTGGATTATATATATTAAAAACTGACTCTGGAAACAACGTATTACCCTCAGAAATAAAATATGTAGGTAATACACAAACAAAACAATTTTGTAGTATATCTCTATATGACCATTTAAAAATACCTGAAAAAAATAGAATATTTTTTGTAACCGAACAAGACGCAATGAATTATAATCTTAAATATTCAGATAGATGTGATTAATAATGGACAAATCATTAATTAGACTTACCTCTTTAGGAATTATGACTTCTTTTGGCTTATTATTCGGTTTGTATTTTATGATTTACTCATTTAAAAATGAAAGTACACTTGGATTTTTAATTTCTTTTGGTTTAATTATTATAGGTATTTTTTCTGGTGTGTTCTTATTCTCTGAAAAATGAAATTTACAATTAAAAGAAAAACAATTAACAAAGATGCAGAGGAAAAATTATTATATTTCCAACATGATAGATATCTATCTAGAGCACACACTTTAATAGGTTTTTCTACTGGATTGATAATCTCCTTAATTTTATTCTTTTTATCTGACGAGTTTGGTAGATATTTTGGAGTTGGTTCTAAAAGGTGGTTTATTTTTACAGTGAGTGTTGCTTCTATTATTTCAGTATCTCTAGCAATTTATACTAGATGGAAATATATACGTGTTAATATTATAGAGGATATAATTGACTTTACCGAATAGAAGCCAACCGAATCAACCCCAACCACCGATTAACTCCTGTTTCTAATTTCAACCCTGCTAATTCACAAGGCACCACTCCTGTTGTTGTGTGAGCTTCGATATAGTTATGTTGTAAAACAATCCCTGCTAAAAGTATCGGAGCAGACCAAAGAGCTTTTAATCCCCTAAAATCATCTACCCTGTCTTTGATTTTCATAAAGACTGTTTCAATTCTTACGTTATGCTTTCCTGTCTTTTGAACATTGTTTACTATATGCTTTACTTTCATTCTATCTTTTTGTCTTGTCTTTATTGTTTTATCATAAAACAAAGTTCTCATAGCTCTTGGATAAAATTGTGCGGCGTCTGTTTGGATAAACTTAGGTAACTTTTTTTCTTTTGTTGTATTTTTTAAGAATGTTATTGCGTCCTTTACTCCGTGACTAACTGAGTAATGAAAGCCATTGATATATCGAGTTCCCCAATCAACATTACACCATAGAATATCGCCACCTTTCTTTTTAACGCCTGTTCCTCTAGGTATGTCTGTTTCGTCTGCGTAGAACTCACCACTAAGCTCTGGGTGTAATGTATCAACATATTTCTGTACTTTTAGAACATATTTTCTACACCAGCTTAAAACTGTTTCGTGGCTTGCGTTATGCTCCCAATGTCTTCTAAAGTGGTTTCTTACCTTTCTGCTTGATAGATTAGAGAAGTATAAATCAATAGCAGAGGTTATTTTCCTTTCAGAGTTTCTCATACGATAAAATCCATTATCAGCAGTAAATTGCTTCCCACATTCATTACAGATATACCTCTGTATTTTTCCCCTATTCTGGGTTTGTCTAAAACCTTTTTTCTTATAATTGCTTTGTCCACAATGGACACACTTTATTGTTTGTTTTGTTTGTTTCATTATATAGATTAGTAGGTACCGAAAGTATATAAATACTTCGGTACCGAAACAATACCATTAAAAACTATATAATGGGGTACCGAAAAGCTTATAAGGGAGTAGGTACCTAAATGTAATAGAAAGATTTATATATTAGGTCTTACTCAATAAGATACAGTAAGATGTCAAGAACAATACCTTTAGTAGAAAAGAGAAAATTAGTGAAATCTGGTTCTTCTATAGTAATAACCATACCTAAAGAATGGTTAACTGAAAATGGTTTAGATGTAGGAGATGAAGTTATGATGGTATCTAATGGAAGTTTAAAATTCATGAAAATCAATAAAGAGAATGTAGAAAACGTAAGAAATCAATTAAATCCTAATCATGCTGGTGCTTCAGCAACATCAACTGAAGGAGTTGCAACTCCAAGTTGATGAGTGAGTATAATATCTGGATTTTCTAGAAATTCGGATAGAAAGTTTTTGAAGGTGGTGGTACGCTAACAGAAATTATCAGCATGGTTGGCTTTTTTTATTCTTTTAATATCTAATAATTTAAACTTATAAGATGTTATAATACTAACTTATATATAAAGTTTGCTATATTCTATATTCTACGGTACCGAAATCTTTAAATATAAGTAGGTACCTATTATCTACTATGTATTTACAAAAACAGATTTCTAAAAAGATAGGTGATAAAGAGTATCCTAAATGGGTTATAGTGATACCACCTAAGACAATAGAGAAATTAGGTTGGAAAGCTGGGGAAGAATTGGAAGCTGAGGTTAAAGGGGATAAGTTAGTTATTGAGAAAGATTAGGGGGTTAAAATGGAATTTGAGGATATAAAAAAATCATTTGATAAAATTGAAGATATAAATGAGATAGAGGGTTATTATGAAGTAAAAATAAGTGGAGTAGAAAAAACATTAAAAATAAAGATAATTGAAGAAGACGGTGGAAAATTTTTAGGATTAGCAAATCTTGAAGTAAGGGGTAAAGGATGTGCCACCCACTATAGAAGCTTACATCCTAGAAAAACCAAAGAAGAAGCTTTTGAAGAAGCGATACGTGGTTTTTTCGTATTTTATTCTGAAGAAGCAGATGTTAGAGAAGTAGAAAATTGGTAAGTTATTAAAATTGATTATTGAGAGGGATTGAAGATGGATGATGAAACTAAAAATATGATTGATGAATTAATAGTTAGAATTGGTTCGTTAGAAAGTGAATTAGATTCTCTAAAAGATGAAGTTGGAAATCATAGACACGATGGAGATGGAAAGTATTCACATAATTATTAATTTTTTTATTAACTATACCCCGTTAACTTGACAGCTCATTAATTTGTGAGCTGTCAAGTTAACGAGACCTATTCTACAGAAAGGTTTTTATAATGACTGATTTTCTTAAATGATTATGCGAGGATGCCGGAGTGGCCAAACGGGACAGGCTTAGGACCTGTTAGCTTAGTGCTTACGGGGGTTCGAATCCTCCTCCTCGCATTTTTTAATTTACAGACCCGTTTGTCCTATTGAACAAAGTGAAATAGGACTAATAGTGCAGGGGGTGTATCGGGCAAGGCCCTTACGTGGGAATCCTCCTCCTCGCATTTTTTTAAATTATTTCTTGAGGTGAAAAAATGAAATGTACAACAAAGTATCTGATGTTTAATACTGAGAAAAGACATGAGTTTGTTAATATAACAAATCAGGTTGAAGAGGCTGTTAAAGAATCTGGAGTTAAAGAAGGGATGGTTCTTGTAAACCCTATGCATATTACATCTTCTGTCTATATTAATGATGCTGAGTCTGGATTGATTAATGACTTTCAGAAATGGCTTAAGAAGTTAGCGCCAACGGATAAAAACCTGTATGAGCATAACCATACAGGAGAAGATAATGGATATGCTCATTTATGGAGAACAATAATGGGCAGGGAAGTTGTTGTTGCTATAACTAATGGGAAATTAGATTTTGGTCCATGGGAACAAATATATTATGCAGAGTTTGACGGACAAAGGCAGAAAAGAGTTCTGGTTAAAGTTATGGGAGATTAACGATTTATTATAAGGCCAACTATAATAAATGCTGTGCCTATGAAAAATCTTATTTTCATCTCTTCACCTATAAAATAACTAAATAAAATTACAAGTGGAACTGCAGTTAGCGCAATAATGCTTCCTTTTGTTGGTGAGACATGCTTATATCCATATGACATAAACATCTGCGCTATGAATACTGTTATTGCTATTAATGCTAATAAAGCAAAGGAATAGAAGGTTAGATTTATCCCTTCTTTTATTGAAGGGAGGGTAAATAAAATTCCAAAAATACATGCAGGAAGATATACCATAATAGAATTGTGTAATTCTCTTAATATTTTTATATAGTGTATTGCAATTCCAGCGAATACTGCTGACATTAATCCAATAAGATTCCCATATAATGGGTAATGGCTTCCATCATAAAATACAAATAAGATTCCGGTAACTCCTAAAGCTACACTTATTATTGTTTTTATATTTAATTTCTCCTTGAAAAATAAATAACCATACAAAGCTACAAATACAGGGTATGTGTAAGTTAAGAGGGTTGCTCTTCCACTGCTTGTGAATTGTATAGATACATAGTAGAGAACCATTGCTATTGCCCCAAAGAATCCCCTTAACAGCCATGCTTTTTTATCTTTGACCTTAAATGACCTCTTTGTTAAGTAAATTGAAGATATTACCAGAATAATCCCTATAGAGAACCTAACTAAAGATATGAAAAGTCCGCTAAATGCTCCAGAGGTGGTTTTTATCAATATTGCAGTTATTGCGAAAAATAATGCAGATGCCATTATAGACAATTCACCTAATAATTTTTTGTTCATAGTGATTGGCAAATAAGTAATGTATTTAAATTGTGCGTTTAGCTGATATTTTTAATTTTAAGATACAAATTAGTATACTGGTGTATTTTTGTCATATTTTCCAAACCAAAACTATATAAATGAGAAACCCGAAAATAACTATGTGCGGGGGTGGTAGAACGAGACCACAAGCACAAAAGGGGGGTGGTATTTATTTTTAATATAAATAAAGAGAGTTCTAAAGTGATAGATATAGTTAGAAAGCAAGGTAATTTTTTAATACATAAACAGATTGAGATTAAGAATGGTTTACTGTTCATGCGTTTGAAGAGAAGAGCATTAAATCCTGTTCATGCCTAAGAAGTGTATTATTTGCGAGAAAGAAGCTGAGTTTTGCATTAAAGATTCTAGCGAAAGCTATTGTAAAGATTGTGCTCTAGAAAACTTTGAAGAATTGAGTTATCTGGAGAAGTTGTGATTTATTTTATCAATTATTCTGTTAATGGTTTTACTTGATTCCAGGGCAAGTTAGGATTTTGGAAATAATCTGAACTATCTACTACTGTCCTGTATAATGAAGGGTCTCTTAAATTAAACATTTCAATCCCATCTTTTATCCTTAAAGGAATATTTTTTCTTACTAATGCTTCTAGTTGTTCCTGAGATAATTTGCCAGTATCATTTGTAACTATGTTTAGTCCAACCTTTTCCCTACCGATTTTATATACTAAAGTTACCTTTGCGTAATCTGCAAGGTCGTTTCCTACAATTTGTACAGCAACATACCTTGCAATAAATGTTCCAGTACCTGAAGGTTTTGTAGGATCTTCACCGCTAAAAGAATCTTCCTGACAACCATGTGATGCAAAACCGTCTCTATATGGTTTAGCTTCCCTGCTACCTTCATCAATTGCCCAACCACCTTTGTTCCAAGCCCCAGCACCATTTATGTCAATCTCTGGGGTTCCAAATGATAACTGATGTTTATCCTCTAGATTTTTTAGATAAGCAAATACTATATTGCTAACTTTATTCCTAAATTCACCTATTGATATTGAAGATTCATGCTCAATTGCAAGAGTTAAATCTGAAAGAGAATCTAAACAACTACCTCTATAGATTACATTAGCATTTACTTTGCCATCGGCTCTTAATCCATTTAATTCTCTAACTCCTGAAGTAGTTGCAAGCTCTACTGGAACAACTCCATTGTTATGATATATATTATCTATAATGTCTCTTATTCCAACTGCAAGATATCTTTCCCATGGCAAATGGTGAGGTGCATCTTTACATGCAACAGCTATAGGGCTTCCTGCATCACCTGCATTACCATTTGATGCTAAACTATGTGCCTGTGGCTTAAGATTATAAGTTATAGATACCTCATTTAACTTTAAATTAGTTCTATGAACTAAATTATATCTGTCTAATATAATTCCAGATAATCCTCCTTCTAATCTCTGATTTAATAATAATTGTTCTGATATCTCACCTGAAACTCTAACGAGTGGTTTTCCGTTATCGAATGTTCCTGAAACCCGTAAATCAAATCTTGCACTCCTATCCTGATTAAGCAAACTAGCCCCTATCAGATTAGCAATTCCTGAATCCAGTTCATCAGGTTTTCCTCTCCTTCCAGCTTCAAATGTGTGCAATATTTTTTCTGACATTTTTAATTTAAAGTTTTATGCTATTTAAATAGTTGATTGATAAGATTATTCTCTTAGGAATTATTCGTTTAGGAATAATTTGTTCAAGATAGTTTATAAAGAGCCTATTAAACCAATATCTATAAAAGATATTTGTGGAGGGATGTAAAATGAAAAGTACTGCTAAATATGACGGAAGCGCAATAGTTCAGGGTGTAGAAAATTTAAGTATATATGTGAGACAAGGAGATTCTGAATCCTTAGATACAGCATTAGGGGAATTTTCAGAAAGAGATGACCACGTATTAAATGGTGTTCTTAACGGGTTATGGCAAGAAAATAACGCATTTATTGCTGAAGTCAGAAGACAAGTATTTGAACATAACTATGGTGATGTTCAGAGTACATCTCTTGGACGTTATAGGAGAGTAAGAGATAATATTGCAACTGATTTAACTCCAGAAGAAAATGTTGCTGGAAATCAGGAGGTAATAAAGCAAACAACAGGTAATCAACAAATATATGATGTCCTTACTAGGTATGCAGATCAAATTGAAAAGAGAGCTGAAGCAGCTGTAACAACTAATTAGAAAAGATAGTCACATGGCTAACTTTTTTATTTTTTTCAATTAACTTTAAATACTTCTTATTGTTTTTTTCGTTCTATGAGTCCGTGTAGTAAATGTAATGCAGCATGCTGTAGATACATAACAACAATCATAACTGAACCTAAAGATAGCGAAGACTGGGATGAGATAAAGTGGATGCTGCTGCATAAAGGAGTTATGGTCTATATAGATGAAGATGGAGACTGGAATGTTGAAACTTTAACTAATTGCAAGCATCTTGATGAAGAAACTAATAAATGCCTGATATATGAAACAAGACCCCAGGTATGCAGAGATCATGGAGAAGATGAATGTGAAGTTGTTGAAGGGGAAGATTTTTCAGATGTTATTCTTAGAAAACCAGAAGATGTTGATGAGTACGTAAAGAAGATATCTAAGTGATTATCTGCTTCTTTTAACATTAATTCTTTTGCAATATTTCTTTACATTTCTATTTCTACCTCAAAAATCAAATTTTCCCTTTCTACATTCCCTTCCAACTTAATTCTTTTGTTTAAGAAACTAAAAGAAATAAGGGAACTCCGTTAGAATTAATCTTATGAAAATTTCAAAAATTTTTAAGGTGAACGAAATGAGATTAGAAAAACAAAAATATATAAATGAATTTAACTTAGCTAAACAAATGAAAAAAGAGGTTTATTTAGAAGATTTAGTTCCATCCTTACAAAAAACCCATATAAAGCTAAATCTTGGTTTTCTTAATAGATTACTACAAAATGCTTCTAAATCCAATAAACCTCATAGAAACCAAGAATTTGCTAAAAGGATTGGTTGTCCTGTAAATAAAGATAAGAAATCTGCAACAACTATCTATGGATGGATGATGGGCTATAGAACAGTTTCTTTTTCAAAGTTAACTAAAATAATAAATTTATCGGATTATAATTGGAAAGATATAGAAACTAACCTAATATCAATTAAAGTAGGCATTAGAAGTGGAGAAATATCACCCATATTCCCTATAAGAATTGATGAAAAAATGGGTTCTATAGTTGGACATATTTTAGGCGATGGTTCTATTGGACTAAGATTTCATTCTCTTTTTTATTCAAATTCTAATGTAGAACTATTAAAAGAGTTTAATAAAAATATGAGAAATATAGTGGGTATAGGACCAAGAATCTGGGTCCAAGAGAAATCAAGATTTGAGGAAAAAACTAGGTGGTTAAAGAGAGTTAACAATCTTAATAAAATACCTAAAGGACATAATGTTGGTTTATTTTACCCTAAAATTTGTAGTGATATATTGTATGCACTGTTTGGCATATTTGCAGAGGGTAAAAACAAAAAAATAACTCCTCAGATAATAAATTTGGATAAAGAATTTAAGAAAGGACTTATTAGAGCATTCTTTGATGATGAAGGGTCTGTAAGATCTGATAGCCATACTGTCAGATTTCATCAAGATAACAAAAAATTATTGAAGCAAATGATAATATTATTGAAAAGTTTAGGAATTGAACCTCAGAAAGTAAGATCCTACAAAAAGAAGAATAAGTTAAGATATTATTTCAATATAACTGGTTTTAGAGAGTATTATAGATTTTATCATTCAATTGGCTGTACTTCTTCAAAGAAAAAGAAAGAATTTGAATTATTAATTAATAAAGTTAAAAATAGTAAGCAATTTAAGAAAAAATATGCCTTATAGATTATCGACTTCTAGTAACGCCTACCCTTGGACAGTATTTTTTAACTGGACAGCGCGAACACCAAGGGGAGATAGTTATGCATATTTCCTTGCCAAATAAAACAAATATTCCATTAATCTCTTTCCAATACTTTTTGGGAATAATCTTTTCTAGCTGTTTTTCTGTGTCCTCTGGTTTTTTAGCTTTAACCCAACCAAGCCTATTTGCTATAACATGAACATGAACATCAACAGGAATAACTAACTGACCATAAGCAAAATTCAAAACAATGTTTGCTGTCTTAGGTCCAATTCCTTTTATTGACATTAATTCTTCTTTTGTGTTTGGAACTTTTCCTTTGAATTTATTTATAAGTTCTTCAGAAACGTGCTTTAAGGTTCTTGTTTTTTTCTTATAATGTCCTGAAGAGAAAATTAATTTTTCAAGTTTCTTTGTTGAGAGTTTTGTAATTTCTTTTGGGGTTTTTGCAACCTTAAATAATTGCTCTGAGACTTTCTCGGTGGTTTTGTCCTGGGTTCTTAAGGATAATAAGCACGAGATTAATATTTTATAAGCATCTGGTTTTTTTCGCATTCGGTTTAATGTAGTTCTTTCTATATAATCGAAATGCTTTGTTAAAATCTTCATTACTGTTGGTATTTGTTTCATTTTTTCAGATAAGATTGTCTTTTGCTTTCTTCAAATCTTTCAATAGCATACCTTAGCATGGTTCTGGGCATAGTTTTGTAGTATTTTTTTAAGAATTCTTCTTCTTTTTGTTGTGAAACTCTTTTTCCTACTTCCCTTAACATCCACCCTACACTTTTGTGGATAAGGTCATGATTGTCGTTTAAGAGGATTTTAGATATTTTTAATGTGTCTTTGTATTCGTTGTTTTTTATGAATTCAAATGTTGACAAAATGGATATTCTCTTTTCCCATAAGCTATTTGAATTTGCAAGATTGTATAAAACGTCTCTTGGTCTGTTTAAAAGGTAATTTCCAATTATATTGGGTGCTGACAAGTCTATTAAGTCCCAATTGTTTATGTTATCTGTATTTTTAAGATATAAGTTGAAGATTTTCTTTTTTTTCTTTTCATCTGCTTTGTTGTATTGCTGGATTAATATAAACAAAGCAGTTAATCTATATTCGTGTATCTTACTTTTTAGAAGTTCCTGGATGTCCTGTAATGTTAAGTCTTTATAGTTACTTGCTGTTTTTCTTTGTAAAGGTACTATGATACCTAAGAAAATATCTCCTTCTCCGTACTGGCCCTTGCCTGTTTTGAAGAATCCCTGTAGGATTTTTGCTTTTTCTTTATTTTTTAATTTTTGCAGATCTTTTTGAATTTGTTTTAAGCTCATTCTAAAAAGTTAGGATTTATTTATTATAAAGGTTTGCTTTAAGTTAATTATGGTTAATTGTCACCAATAAATAGTAATATTTTTAAAGTAAAGCAATATTCTAAATGTAAAATGCCTATTGAATATACAGATTGTGCCAGAGAAGGAGATTCTTGTGTATATCATACTGTTATTGAACAGGTTGAACCGTGGAGATTACCTGCTGAACAGAAATTAATAAATTTAGCTGAAGATCAAGTACCCCTCGTAATTTCTCCTGAACAAGATACGAATATTGAAGAATTAATAAAGCAGGAATCATGGTCAGCCCTAAGGGTGCCTTTTCAGGATATTAATGAAGGAATAAGTTCATTGCCCCATGCCTATCAATATATGGGTGCTCCGATAAGAGAATATTTACAAGAATCAGGATTGTTTTCAAATACTAATGCTGATTATTTTGATATAATGAATAAACTTGCAGATTTTCTTAGAAAAGAAGATGATTTTGATAACGATAAAATTCAAGATGTCATTGACCATATTCTTGGACCAAAGAGTAAACCTTATGAAAAAATTAAAGACAAATTTCATGAATTGAAACATTTTTATAGCGATGAAGAAAACAAATCAACCCATGTACTCATAGCTGATGGTCGTCCTATAGGTCATGACCATTTTAGGAATGTGGCTGAGCACTATTTAACAAATCCAAACTCAGGATTATGGTATGTTCCCCTTATTCATAGTGCTGGGAGCAAAATTGATTTTGATTTAATAAATAATCTAGAAGTTCCTGTTGAATAGATTTATTTCTTAAATAATTATTAAAAAAGAGAAAAAATATTTATTCTTTAACAGCTTCGTTCATCTCTTTAAGAAGCTTTTCAATGTCTTCTTCTTTCATTCCATGAGCTGTGCATCCTTGCTCTACTGTTTCAAATGCTGCTGCATGGCATCCAATGCAGTGAAGGCCGTGCTTCATCATTATTGGGGCTGCTTGTGGATATTTTTGCAATATCTCTGAAAAAGGCATATCTTTTGTTATTTTATTCTCTGCCATCATGCCATCTCTTTTATAACTATTGCATCAACAGGGCATGCATCAGCAGCATCTTGATTGCATCCAATTTCATCAACTTCTGCCTGCTTTGCTTTTACCTTGTCTCCATCCATCTCAAAATTATCACACTGTGCAGCACATGCTCCACAACCAATGCATTTTTCTAAATCTATTTCTATTTTTTGTTTTGCCATTTATATCATCTCCAAAAACTTGTTTTTATCTTAAAATTCTTCAAAATCATCCATCTGTTTCAAATATCCTTTTCTTTTAAGGAAAGATAACTGTGCTTTTGTGTACTTGTAAACAACATCTCCTCTTTTATCGCCGCTGAATTCCCAGGGCTCAACTATGATTAAATCGCCTGCTCTTACCCATAATCTTCTCTTTAACCTTCCAGGGATTCTGCAGATTCTTGTTTTTCCATCAAAACATCTTACTTCCATCCTTGAACCTCCTAGTCTTCTCTGGACAATTCCAAAGCTCTGTTTATCTCTAGGTAGATGGATTCTTGTAATCTGCTCTTGTAGAGCATCTTGTTTTGCCTGTTCTTCTTTCTTTTTACTCATTTATAGAGTGTAAATTTGGCCTATTTAAATAGGTTTCGAAAACACAAGGTGTTTTTGAACCTTAAAAAATCTTTAATTTTTGTAAGGTTTCGAAAAATAGAGCATAAAAGGTGCTCTATCTTTTGAACCTTAGAAAATTTTTAATTTTCGTAAGGTTTCGAAAACACAAGGTGTTTTTGAACCTTAGAAAATTTTTAATTTTCGTAAGGTTTCGAAAACACAAGGTGTTTTTGAACCTTAGAAAATCTTTAATTTTTGTAAGGTTTCGATTGAAACAATAAAGTTTTAGAAATCAAAGATTTCTTAACCTGTATTGTTTCACTTTCGTGAAACAATAAAGTTTTTATACTATCTACGTTTATATATTAAATTATGAAAAAGAAGGGATTAAACTTGCCTAAAGAGAGGGCTTTTATAGGGCCGGCCTTAGTATGGAAGAGGCTGTTTGCTTTTGTTGCTGATTTATTGATTATTAATTTGGTTTTGTTCTTTCCTTTTAAGAGAATAATACAAAAGTCAATACCTGAGTTTGCATCTTATTCAGAAGCTTATAGTTTTCTTTCTGCCAATCAAAGCTATACTACTACATTAACTATTGTTTCTCTGGTAATGTCTTTATTTGCTGTTTTATACTTTGCTTTGCTTGAGCAGAAGCTTGGACAGACGCCTGGGAAAATGCTGTTTAATATTTTTGTAATAAGTGATGTAAAGAAGTTAAGCTTTTGGCAGTGTGTTGTGAGAAGCTTGTTTTTAATACCAGTGTTTCCTTTCTTTTTATTATGGATTATTGATCCTTTGTTTTTGTTCTTTACAAAAACAAACCAAAGGTTAAGTGAGATTTTAAGCAAAACAAGAACTGTTTCGAAGTATGTAATGTGAATATAGATGTAATACTTTAAGAAAATTAAGATTTTAAACAAAAAAGAAAAGGTGCGGGTCTTAGGAATCAAAAATTAAAGGATTTTTGGTGTTACAAACAAGTTTGTAACAATTAAAAATTCCTAACCCCTCAAACAAGTTTGAGGTGAATAATATGGCAAAGGCAAAAAAAGAGGTAAGTGGATGGAGTAAGGCAATTAAAATAATCATAATATTGTTCATATTTAGTTTTATGGTTTCATGGATTGTTTCTATCTTTATAGGAGAGGAGTTTAAAAATGGAAATGTTGCTGTAATTCCTATAAAAGGCATTATCGCTTCTGAAAATTATGGGATGTTTGGACAGGAAGTTTCTGATTCACAGACTATTGTTGAGTTTATAGAAAAAGCTGATAGAAATCCTAATATTGAAGGTATAATTTTTGAAATTAACTCTCCTGGCGGTTCTCCAGTTGCAACAGAAGAGATATCTAATGCTATTAAAAGAACAAACAAAACAACAGTTGCATGGATAAGAGAAATGGGAGCATCTGCAGGTTATTGGGTGGCAACAAGCTGTGATAAAATTGTTGCAAGCAAGATGTCTGTTACTGGTTCTATTGGAGCAAGACTTTCTTATATGGAATTTTCTGGTTTATTAAAAGATTACAATATAACCTATCAAAGATTGATTGCAGGGAAATACAAAGATGTAGGAGACCCATTTACGACATTAGGGATTCAGGAAAAGAAATTGCTGCAGGATTATCTTGACAGACTTCATGATTATTTTATCAGTGCAGTTGCTGAGAATAGGGGCTTATCTGAAGAAGAAGTTAGAAAAGTTGCTACAGGGATGTTTTATTTAGGCAGTGAAGCTAAAGAATTAGGTTTAATTGATGTTTTAGGTGGGAAAGAAGAAGCTGTAAATATAATAGAAGAAGAATTGAATATTACAGTAGAATTAACAGAGTATAAGGAGGAAAAAAGATTATCTGATTTATTAGGTGGTATATTCTCACAGCAATCTTTTTTTGTTGGCAAAGGAATAGGTAATTCTTTGTTGGAATCGAGAAATTTTAATAAATTTGAAGTTTGGACTTAGGCAGTAACAATGAAAAAGTGGGGGATAATATTAATAGTAGTTTTAATGTTGGTTGTTAGTGTTAACGCTTTTGAAATTGATTCCTTAATTGAGGAAGAATTAAAAGATAAAGGAGAAATTTCTGTTATTGTTATGCTGAATGATGATTCTGAAAAGGATTTGTCTAAAGTAGAAGGATTATTTGAGGAAAGATTAGATGATACTAAGTTGATGGTAAAAAATCAGCAGAAAAGCGTTTTATCAGAATTGAAATTAAAGAGAAAAGAAAGAAAAGGTAGTTTATCTTCTAAATCTCAAGATTATGATTTTAAGTTAAAGAGAAGTTATTCTGTCATTAATGGTTTTACTGGAAATGTTACAAAGGAAGGATTAAAAAAGTTAAAGGAAAATCCAAATGTTGCAAAGATATATTATGATAATATATTTCAACTAAGCCTGGATGATAGTGTTCCACAAATTAATGTAGGTAATGTGTGGGGCTTAAAGCCTAATGGAACAAATCTAACTGGATTAGGGCAAACTGTTTGTGTTATTGATACTGGCATAGATTATAGTCATGCTAACTTAGGAAACTGCAGTACTAATGAATTTACATCTGGTAATTGTGGCAAGGTTATAGGTGGGTGGGATTATAAAAATGATGACAATGATCCAAGAGATGACCAGGGTCATGGAACTCATGTTGCAGGGATTGTTGCTTCAAATGATACTAATTACAAGGGTGTTGCCCCTGATGCTAAATTAGTTGCGCTAAAGGTTTGTGATAATACAGCTGGAGGGAACTGTGCAGGAAGTGATATAATAAGCGCAATTGACTGGTGCATTAATAATAAAACTAAATTTAATATATCTGTTATAACTATGAGTATTGGAGGTGGAGCTTATAGTGGTTCATGTGATAGCCTAGCTGAAGCAAATGCTTCCAATATAGCAGTAGGGAATGGTCTTTTCTTTTCTATAGCAGCAGGAAACAATGGCTGCAGTAATACTGGATGTACTACCAAAATATCTGCTCCTGCCTGCGCTTCTAATGTTACTGCAGTTGGGAGTGTGAATAGTGATGATTTTATATCTTCTTTTTCAAACAGGGCATCTTTTAATACAATATTTGCTCCGGGAGATTCAATAACTTCAACAGTTCCCATATCAGGAGCATCTCAACATACTGCTTCAAGTGGTTTTAAAACTATAAGTGGAACATCAATGGCTACACCACATGTAGCAGGAGTGGCTGCTTTAATGCTGCAATTTAATTCTTCTTTAAGTTCTTTAGATATAAGAAATATAATGAATGATAAGGGCGAAGTAATAGATGATTCCGGAACAGCATATAAACGAGTTGATGCTTTGGCTGCTATTCAGGTAATTGATTCTGTTGCACCTACATGGTCAGGCAATGCAACAAATAATCTTGCTCCAAGAAAAAACTATATTGTGCAATTTAACATAACCTGGAATGATGCGATTGGATTGTCTGCTTATGTGTTTTCATGGAATGATACTGGAGAATGGGTTAATATTACAACAGGTAATTTAAGCGGAACTTCACAATCAGTAAGTGTTAACCGAAATGTATCGGCTGCAAAGGGGACGAATGTCTACTGGAAGTTTTATGCTAATGATACAAAGGGCAATTGGAATATGACAGATGAATGGAATTTTACTGTAGCAATTGCCACTACAACATATCCTACTTTAGTTTCTGTTGTAGATTATGATTCTGATGGAAATATAGAGATAAACTGGAGTGATGATGGCAATGAAACAGAAGAAAGCTATAGAATCTACAGGTCTACAAGCAATATAACTTTGATAGATAATTCTGTAACGAATATTGCATCTGTTAATTCAGGAATTGAATTTTTTGAGGATAATGCTACAAGTGATGGAGAAACTTATTGGTATGCTGTAGTTACAGTTGATAATGTTGGAAATTATAATGATAGTTTGTTTTTCCCTAGTTTGAATGGAACTTCTAATGATACAATAAATCCTAAAACAGTTACTAATATGAATGTAACTGGGTCTGGCGCTACAGCTACATTAAGATGGTATAATGTAAGCCGAGATATTGGTGAAAATTCTGATTTTAATAACCTACAATATGTTATTTATTACGGCACTAATTTTAATTCTTCAAAATCTTTAGCAAATGAATCTATAACTAGTTATAGTACAAAAACTTTATCTGCTAATTATACTACAATTTCTGTTGGCAGTTCAGGAACCTATCATTTTGTTGTTACTACATTGGATGATGGCGGGAATAAAAATCTAGCATTAGATTACTCTAATAATTATGGAAATGTAAGTTTAAGTTATACTGCTCCTAGTAGTGGTGGCAGCTCTGGTGGTTCTGGTGGAGGGGGCGGTGGCGGAGGAGGTGGAGGCGGTACTGCTTCCAGAAGTCCTAATGAAGCTTCAAGATTCTTTGTGATATTGACCGAAGCATATACTCCTTTAATGGCTATCAATTCTCCAAATATAGCTGTAAACAGAATAGGGTTTAAAGTTAATAAAAAACTGGACAAAGTCAGGATAAATGTCAAGGTATTAAATGACAGTGAAAAATATCCTCGAATTTCAGGTGAAGTCTATCAATATCTTTCATTGGGAGCTGAAAATATGAATCAAAGCGCATTAAGTCAGGATGTAGAGATTAAATTTAAAGTAAAGAATACCTGGCTTAAGGAAAATAATATTGATCAGGATGAAATTTCACTTTTTAGATTTAAAAATGGATGGAATAAATTAAACACATCAAAATATTTAGAAACAAATGCGAGCACTTATTATGTATCTTACACTCCTGGTTTTTCTTTTTTTGCAATCTCTGATACAGAAGAAGGTTTTGAAACTAATGTGGAGATTGTAAAAGAAGCAGAAGATGTAGGTGACAATGAATCAGCCAAAGAAGATACAGCTATAGTTGAGATTGAGGGCGGTCAAGTTGAAGAGATTGAAGGTGGGTTTTTTGCGATAACCGGAAAAGCAGTAATTGATATCTATAAAGAAAATGGTATTTTTCTCTTTGTTTTAGTTCTTATTGGGATTGGAATCGGGGCATGGTTTTATTTCTATAAAAAGTGAAACTAAAGAATTAGCGTTAGTTGATATTTTAGGCGGTAAAGAAGAAGCCAAAGAGATAGAACTTAGAAAGGAAAACCAATTATTCTATCTAAAACAATATTTCGGTTTCTATTCAAATTACTGTTTAACTTCACCTAAAATAACTTAACAAAACAAAATGCACAAACAATAAAATAAACATTATCCATATAACTATCACTAAACCAACCAACCATTTCTTTGGATGTTTAAAATGGAAAGGCCAGTGTTTTAGATTTCTTGTATGGGAGTAGATGAATAATCCAATAATCAACAAAATAAATACTGTTAATCCACCCATAGTTAATGGTTTTTCCTGATAAGCTGTGCCTATTGCTGCGCCAGTAATAGTCATCATTCCAGATTGTTCTGGTGATGTTTCCTCGGGTGGTTCCACTTCTGGTAGTTCTTCTTCAATTTCTTCTTCAGGTTCTTGAGTTGTTGTAACCACTTTTGGCGGAATATAAGTACAACTTACAGTTTGCCTATATGCGCCCTTATTACATTCTGCATCAGTGCATATCTCTGTTTGTTTTCCATGGGAAGAACATGATGAAATTGCCTGACATACATAATTTGGTTTACATGAAGAACCTCCTCCACCTCCTCCACCGCCGTTATTATTCCCCGATATGCTTGGTGGGCTATATGTGCTTTCTGTTATGCCTGAATGAGATAGCCCTTCTACTTTAAATTGAGTGTTGTTATTAGCTAAAGAACATGTATAAACACCGTTACTTCCCGGACAAAAAACAGCTGTTCCACTTGAGCAATCAGCAGGAGGCAGCTCATCTATTGAAGCTAGTTCTTCATCTTTTACGCAAACATAATCTTCTGATGATAACCTGTCTACATAGACTGTTTTGGTTTCTCCATGAGCTGTTAAATCAATTCCTGAAATGATAATACCTCCGTTAGTTGCATTAGATTCCTGCTTTTCTATTGTGATATTGGCTAGATTTAGTTTTGATTCACTAAAATTCAATTCGAACTCTACAATAGTTATATTGTTTTCTTTAAACTCAACTTTTAGTTTATTTGTGAAATTTTGAGTTAAATTTGTTGAATTCTCTATAGATATAGATAAATTCTCTATATTAGTTGTTGTTTCGTTTTCTTTTCCGATAATTCCATTATTGTCATAATCACAAAATCCAATAAACTCTGAAAGGTCTCCTGAATATTGATCTGATACTAAATTTGTTTGTGCATAGCAATTATTAGTATCATTTTCCTGGTTGCATTCTTTTCTATCATTTGTTTGGCATGTGCTGTAATTAGAACAGTACCAGTTAGGTGTACATGCATCATTTACTGTAACAACAACCGATTGTGTATCATTTAAAACACAATTTATTGCTACAGTACCTCTCACGCTACCTCTTTGAGGTTCAAGATCGCAAACACTAACTAAGACATCATAAACGCCGGTGCTTGCATCAGGAGTAGGCCAGGTAAAGATAACTCCATTTTTAGAAAATCTGGAATCATTTATCCAGTAATACATATTATCTCCATCTGTGTCTAATGCTGAAGCGGTTATTGTTGCAGTGTCTGTTTCATTTACAATTATATTGTTTATATTACCTAAAACAGGAGCATCATTTTGGCAGTTTTGGTCTATATTGTCGTCTATTTCTGGAGCTCCTGGATAAGTTGTTGCATCATTATCGTTGCAGTCAATTATTCCGCATAAATCGCCTTCAATTTTGAATGTGTCATTATCATTATCTGTACCTACATTATCAGAGCCATCACAATCCTGGTCTATACTATCACATAAAATCTCTTCAGCATTTGGGTGTATGCTGTCATCATTATCATTACAATCTAGCCCTATAGGGCATTCTTGCGCATCAGTACCATTATATCCGTCTCCATCAATATCAGAACATCCACAATAATCAACCCCATTACAGTCTTGATCTATGCCATCACAGGCTATTTCTGGCGCTCCGGGATATATTGTTGCATCATTATTGTTACAATCACTATCACATTCAGTATCATAATCATCTCCATCAATATCAGTTATAATTTCATTGTAAACAGCACATGAGTTATCTGTACATGCACAATCTTCACAAGTATTATCTGCATTAGCATAATCCCTGTAAGTTCCATCATAACAATCATCTACAAAGTCGCAGTCTGTCTCTTCACAATCCCCATCAGACTCACATTCAGCACCACAGACTTGTGTGCTACATTCATGTGTGTAATCATACTGTGTAGTTGTGCATTGGTCCTTATCTTCATCACAAGTGGACTCAAATTCATCTGCATAATCCCACGTAAAAGGGTTATTGTCAGGGTCATTATCGCAAATTCCTATTTCAGGTAAATCATTTGCTGAACAAATTACTGTGGTTCCATCCTGGCAGTCATTTACTAAATCGCAGGTTTCTTGCCCATTGCAGAACAAACCGTCATTACAGTTGGCATCATTTGCTGAATATTGGCAATCGGTTGTAGCATCGCAAACATCATTAGTGCATCCTACTCCATCATCACAATTTGCATTGATAGGATCATTAACAATAACATCATTAAATTCATCACACCAATCATCAGTACATCCTATCCCATCATTTACTATAGGGGAAATACCTACTTGACAATTATTTACTGAATCGCAGGTTTCTGCACCATCGCAAAAAAATCCATTATCACAAAAACCATCATTTGGAGTATTATCACAGCTGTCTGTTAATTCATTACAGATATCATTAGTACAATCTACTCCATCTGAACAATCTTTTGCACCCCCATTACAAACACCTGTTGTACATTGGTCATTTACAGTACAATATTGTCCATCATCACAAACTGTTCCGTCAGAATCACAGCTAGACCATTGGCCATTAGTGCATGTTTGGCTTCCCTGGCAATTTCCAGAACCACATTGTTGGATTAAAGAATCCCCATTTTCATCTTCATCTACTAAACCATCACAATCATTATCTATTCCATCACATACTTCTGTTGATTCTGGATTGATTTCCGCATTACTGTCATTACAATCACATTCTGCCCCAAACCCATCACTATCACCATCTGATTGGTCTGGATTAACATCTTTTGGACAATTATCTGAAGAATCGCCAGTACCATCATTATCAACGTCTGTACTTGTTACAACATAACTATCATCAAAAAAGAAAGTTCTAGAGTCTCCATTACCTAAACGTGATTCCCACCAGGCATCAAAATCATAAACACTTTCAGAATAAGCTATCTTAATAAAACCACCATCGCCCCATCCACTACCCCAGCTGTTTTTACCTATCCAGTATTGACCTGAATCACTGTAACCAACTATATTTATTGTGTGTCCATTAAAATACCATGTATTGCCTTCAATAGTCCAACAGGACGCATCCGAAAAAACATTTCCTGAATGTGAATAAATTCCATCCCCACTAAAACCATTAAAATCTCCGCAAACTGTCATGTATACAGTTACGGGTCCATTATTTTCTATTGCTGATTTAATTGCTTCTGGAGTAGCCGAAATACCTGCATAATTTATTTTTGTCAGCTCATTATTCCAATTAGCACATTTTGAACATGCACTATTACTTGTAGTATACCCAAAACAAGATTCCTGAACTATGCCATTATTTTGTATATGCAATAAAGCGTCACTTTCCTGTCCCCCATTACAGTCTCCTGCGTTGCTGCAGGAAACAAGGTCTTGCTCAGAAAGATCTATATTATAACCATTATCATTCAAATTAATATTAACTCCAGCTTCAACTATTCCAAGTGCAGAAAACGCCCAGCAAGAACCGCATGCACCCTGATTTTTAATAGAAGTAATCCAATTTTTACCATCATGGTTTCTCCAGTTAAAATCTGGACTGTAAGTATTTTCTGAAAGCAAAAGTTTATCTGAAAATTTATTTCTTTCGGGTAAATTCACCTTTCTTTCTATTTTGTTTCTTTCTTGAGAAGTTATAATCTGAGAAGTAATCTCTAAATTATCTTTAATATTATCTTTATAAAATCCCCATCCCCATCAACTTCATCATCATTAGTTATACAAGTGCCATATTCATTGCCTTCTGAATCTGTTCTTACTTCATAAGAATTGCCCAGCTCTACGCAAAGCTTAGCTGAGGGGTTTGATATCGCCAAAGCAGATGAACTAATTAATATAACTAAAACCAATAACAGAATTGTTTTTCTCATTTTTCACATCCCCCCCTGTAAAATTCCCATTCTTCACATTCTGAACCATCATCAAAGATGCAAAAGCCAATTTGGTCGCCATCTTCATTAGTTCGGATATCTACTGTTCCCCCTTGTTCTTCACAATAAACAGAAGCAGGGTTTGCTATTTCAATATTTTCTTTTTCTGGTTTCTCAACTGGTCCTATTTCTGTAGAACATCCAATAATAAGAATTAGTATTATTAAAAATAAGAGTATTATTTTCATTCTTTAATATCCCCAATATAAAAAATGATTACAAGGTAATATTTAAGTCTTACTATGCTCTATCAAAAAAACTTTATCATTCTCCCTTACTTTATCTTTTGTTTTTAGTGCTATGCTTTCTCCTTTTTTGGCTTTGTTTATTTTCTTGTGGTTTTTTTCCATTGAATCTACTTTTTGTTCTACTACGCCTGTTGTTGGGCCTTGAAACATAATTGTGTCGTTTAGTTTTAGTTTATTTGTTTCTATTAAAATTTCTGCAACTTTTTGTTTTTTGTAAAAGTTCTTTACCTTTCCTAGGTATATTTTCTTTTTTGTTGCTTTACTTCCATATGCCTGAGACCATTCGTTAATTGGCTTTCCTAAATAAAAGCCTGTTGAAAAACCTCGGTTGTAGACTGTACTTAGCTTTGTTTTTAGTTTATTTTTGTCTGCATATTTATTGTCTATTGCTTCTCTGTAGCATTCTGTTGTTGTTTTTACATATTCTGGACTTCTGTTTCTTCCTTCTATCTTGAAAGTGTTTATTTTTGCTTCTATTAATTTATCAATTATTTCTATTGTGCATAAGTCTTTTGGACTTAATATATAATCTTCTCCTAATTCAAATTCGTGTTTTTCTTCAATGTCCTTGATTAGGTATTTTCTTCTGCAAGGCTGCAAACAACTTCCCCTATTTGCAGATTTGTTAAAAACTTCCTGAGATAAGAAACATCTTCCTGATATTGAGACGCACATTGCTCCATGAACAAATGTTTCGATTTTTATATTTAGTTTGTTTTTCTTTATTTTGCTTATTATGCTTTTAATTTGAGTTAAAGAAAGTTCTCTTGCTAAATTTACTCTTTTTAGGTTTTTTATCTTGTTTTTTAAGTAAGCTATTGTTTCATAGTTGCTTACATTTGCCTGAGTGCTTAAGTGTATCGGTAAGTTTAGTTTCTCACATTCTTTTATTACAGAAAAATCCCAACAGATTATTGCATCTATTTTTTCTTTTTTTAGTTTTTTTAAGATTTTACTTAACTTATTTAATTCAGCATCATAAATTAATGTATTTAATGTGAAGTATGCCTTTACTTTGTTCTTATGGCATAGATTTATTACTTTCTTTGTGTCTTTTAATTCAAAGTTCTTAGCTCCTATACGCATGTTCAGTTCTTTAGTCCCAAAATAAATAGAATCTGCACCTGCAGCTATAGCTGCCTTTAAGCTTGTTAGGTCTTGCACTGGGCTTAATAGTTCTGGTTTTTTTGAATTTGATTGTTTCATTGTTATTATTCTTGTGTTTTTTTGGGTGTTTAAAAACCTTATTGTTTCACAAAAGTAAAATGAAAAAAATCGAGGGGTCTCCACACTCTAAAGGGTGTGGTATCTCCACTCTGATTTTTAAACTTGAAAGAATAGCTCATCTGTGACCACTTAGAAACATAGTTTCTAACTCCTCAAGCAAAGCTTGAGATAAAGGTCACAGTATTCGCCAATTCTTTCAAATAATAATGGATTAGAAATTTCAATTAAATCTCTAAAATTTTAAAAATCAATCGAAAAAATAGTACATCTTATCAGATCGATATATTATAATTATCTTTAATAAATTTCTGTACTGAAATGCCATTTTGATAATACTGATTGAAGATACCCTCATATATTTTAATTATAGAGGGAGCAGTTGTAGAAAAACCCATTATTGATTTATGATATATGATAGATAACATTGAGTAATTATCAGAAACATAAAGGTTATAGGGGTGACTTTCATCAATAATCTTTATTTTCATCTTATGGCGGATTATACATTTTAGAATTTTCTCGATAAATGACCTAAATTTTGCAGTTCCAAAATATTCCTTACAAATGTCAAGATAGGTTTTCATAGATTCTGAATCTGCTATGCAATTGATTATTACAGAATGGGATAATTCATGATGTCCTTCGTGAAACTTGCAAGATTCTATTCCCTCCCCTGTAAAAGTAATCCTTGTCTTTGATATATTATGCCTGATTTTTGCATGGTCATTTCTATCCCCTGGATAGAAAATAAAGGGGATACTTCCGTTTTTTTGGATGATATCAACATGATTTGATTCTTTTAGTATCTTAAGCACATTATGCTTATATTCCCCACTATTACTTATTATTGCTGTCTCTTCAGGTTTTGTCCTATTGAGAAGAGAGATTGCCTCTTTTTCAAAAAGTCTTGTTTCCATAAGCTTATCATCGAGAAAATCTGAAACTTTTTCAGGAAAATTTACTGTAGAATAAAGGGCAGGGTTTTTCTCAATCTTTTCAATTAGTTTTTTGTCAACAAGATTATTTAAAAATTGGTATATTCTGCCTTTGGGGATGTTAGTTGTATCACAGATTTCATCTGCAGAAAGATCCTGATCTTTAAGGGACATAATAATTGAACTTTCAAATTTAGTAAGATTAAATCTTTTCTCAAGCTCATCTAATAATTCCTTATACATTTCCAAAAACCTTGTCCCACTTTAAAAGAAGATTATCTGATTTTTCAATCATCTCATGCACCATCCCCTCATATACACTAACTATTCCTTTATTACGAATGAATACCCCCCCTATTGACTGTTGAGATATTGCTGTAAGAATCACTTCTGTTTCTGTCATCAGCATATAATAAGGATTAGTGGTAGGAGAAATATATATTTCAACATTTTTGTTTTCCAAAACGCCTTTAATTTCATCTAGTATTTCTGCAATTTCTTCTTTTGAAAATAACTCTAATAAGGTTTTTTTGTAATTAATTAGAGAGCTCTTATCAATCACATATATGAATTCCTTGCTATTTTTGTATGCAAACCACAAAGTATCCCTAATAATCTTATTTAAAACTCGATTAGGAGAGAGGGTAAATTCCTTACCTGAAAAGAAATTGGTAAATTTTTCAAATTTATCTGGATCATTAGTATAGAAAAGATGAGGGAGGGATATAGAAGTTATTTCCTTAAAGCTCTTTCTTGTAACAAGGAGCCATCTTATATTAGATATCAAACTCTCAGAGGTATTTAAAGGAATTATCCTTTTATGACCCATTTGAATTGCCCTTACTGCTGCTTCATTTTCTGATAATTCACTGAATTTTAATTCTAGAAAATTAGCTATATTCTCTGAAAGAGGATTTATGCTGTAGACCTTAGGATGTTTGCCAAGAGATGTAATAATCTTATTTTTTAATAAGAAATTTAAGAATTCATAGATTCTTCCCTTAGGAATACCTGTTTTCTTGGATAAATTATCTGCACCATAATTCTTGTTTAATAATGCCTCCATTATAAGGATGTGGTTCTCTCTAAAGGAATACTTTACCTTAAGCATATCAAATAATTTAAATCGTCCCATATTGAAATCTTAATTAAAGATATTATATAAAGTTTACGATAAATAATGATTTTTTTGTGTTAAATACCAAAAAATATTTAAATGAGTTACCACATCTAATAGATTATAGGTGTTAAATTGATAAACAAGTCAAACATCGTAAAAAGGAAGGTCATAAAACAAGGGAACAATACCCTAACTATGACTCTTCCCCGAAGCTGGACAAATGATTTTAATTTGCAGCAAGGAGACGAATTAAATATAGATATACGGGGGAACAATCTCATATTATCCACTGACAACCTAATCAATTTTGACAGCAAAACAAAAGATATTTCTAAATTAAATTCAATCCTGCCTTTGGTCCTTATGTCATTATACCGAAAAGGTTATGATGAAATAGAACTCAAATTTAATCAGGCAAACAACATAATTATAATACAAAATATCCTAAAAGAAGGAACAGGATACCACATTACTGATCATAGTATAAATTCATGCAAATTGAAATCACTTTCTGATGTTAAGGATGTTAATTTCAATGATATGTTAAGAAAACTGTTTATTCTGATAAAGATGAAGCTTGAAAAGATAACCCTTGCAATCAATGAAAAAGAGATATCTGGCCTTCAATCTTTGATTGCTATGAATACACTGCCTGCAAAGATGACAAACTTCTGCCTAAGGCTTATTTCAAAGGGGAGTTTAAAAGATATGGCGCACCAATATTATCAGATTGTTATTGGACTAGAGAATCTTGACAATCAACTTAACATATTTTTAAGCCAGTTACTAGATAGTTCCCTTAATCTAACCTCTAAACTTTTGATTTCTGCTATAAATGAATTTAATGACCTTTTTGTTAAATTTTATAATGCTTTCCATAGCTCTAACTCATACAGTCTTGTACATTTAATGAATGAAAAAGAAAATATGGCAACAAAATTTCACTTAATATCTGATAATCTAAACAATAGTGAGAATTCAATATTTCTAAGCCTTAATAATGGTTTTTTGCATTTTAATGAGATACTAACTGCTGCATTTATTATAGGCCTATAAAATACTAGTAGGATATGCTAATAAAATATAAGGTAACTCCCATAAGAGGGAAACAGCCATTTCTAAGCCCTGATAATTGCATTCTAATTGGATACTAAATGCTGCATTAATTATAGATCTAAAAATACTAGTATGATATACCAAAATATCCTGCGATAGTATCCCTAGTCAATAAAACTATATTCTTTGTAATAAATACAATAATTATCAAAATGATTTCGAAAAAAGACGCACAAATTATCTCTCACCTAAGGAATAATGCGAGAAAGAAGATTACAGACATCTCAAAAGAAATACAAATTCCTGTAACAACTGCCTATGATAGAATAAAGGCACATAATAAGAAATTCGTTAAAAAACATGTTATGCTTCTTGACTTTCCAAAATTAGGAATGCATGCAACAGCTAATCTAGCCATCAAGGTAGAAAAGGATTCAAGAAATAATGTAAAGAAATTTCTAATAGAACATCCAAATGTAAATTCACTATCACGGGTTAACTTTGGCTCTGATTTTCTGGCTGAAGTTATCTTTAAGGATATGGCATGTGTTGAAAATTTTGTCGAAAATCTTGAGAATAATTACAATATAAATCAAATTCAAATTTTTAATGTTATTGAAGAATTGAAAAAAGAGGAGTTTTTAACAGAACCAGAACATTTTGATCTGGTTTGAGTCTAGAAAATGTTGGTTTAAGATAGCGATAGCTATAAACTGACGGAGGAACTGAGAATGACAAGATTAGTAAGCGCAGGGCATGGCGGTATTGATTTAGAAGGCAGGCTTGATGGAATTCCAGAATCAAAAAGTACAATTGAATTGAATCCATATATATTAACTGAATGTGATGGCAGGTATTATCTTGGAAAAATTGCGTTTGCTGGCAAAGATAAAGAAGTGGATGGTAAAGCCCGGCTTGTTTTAGACGAATCCAAAAAAGATTTTTCAGAGTTTCATGCTTTTGATGATAAATCTTCCCTTGATGATTATCTGACACAAACAGGAATTGGAGAAGGAGATGTAACAAGAGTAACAACTGAAGTAGCTCTTGGCCAGGGGGCTTTAAATGCTGCTTTTGGTATGGCTGTTTTTGGAAGAAGCGTCTCCAAAGAAGTAATAGATATTTATCTGGCAACTATTTTTGAAAGCAAGGCTGTTAAAAAAAAGCTGCCTAAAGAATTAAGATCAAATGGGAGATATAAAGGAGCAGGTGATGGGCAAATAATTACTAATATGAATATAAAAGGATTTAGCCATAGATTAACATTAAGGGCTCCTGCAGAGGAGTATGATGACTTTGGTAATAGAAATGGCGTTTTGGAAAAATTAACAAAAAAAGATGGAATTCTTATTGATAGTGTTAAAGATAAAGGGTATGCAGCAAGGCTTTACAGAACATTAAAAGCAACAAAACCTCATGTCTACATAAGCGCAACTGATTCTATGTTAAAAAGCTTAGGTGCAGATAGGGTAAAAAAACTATTAGGAGAATGTGAAGTTTATATTGCACAAGTAAAAGAAATGGAAAGTTTACTTAATTACAAAGGAGAGATTACCAGAAATAATCCAGCTGAACTAATGGATGCAATGTTGAAGATAAAGTCTATGATGAAAAATGAAGGCAAAAATGCAAGGGTTTACGTAACTGATAATGAAAGAGGCTCTTATGTGCTGGATTCAAAAGACAACTTGTATTATCACCCCATTATAAAAGGTATACCTGTAGTAAATACAAATGGATGCGGTGATGGTTTTGCAGCAGTAGCAACTTACCTTCAGCTATTAAGAACTACAACCCGACAAGACTATTCTAGTTCAGATATTCTTTTCCATGCAAGTATAGCCGGACAAATTAAAGCAGGACTACCTACTGCATGTGGTGAAGATATGGCAACACTGCAAAAGATTGATGATTTTTACAATGCATATCCTCAATCCAGAAGTGTAACTAAATTAACACCTAAATATAAGAAGGTTAGAAGAGTAGGGGGAAGATAGCAAGAGATGGCATTAAGGCCTTCCTGAAAAATTGTAAATAAAATGACTGAATCAAATCAAGCTAGCGATAGCTCTAATCCCCCAGGGATTAGAGGCTCAGGAAACGATTGCGTTTCCGCTGGCTCTGGACTGGAGAAAATAGCTCAACAAGAGCCCTTACCAGATACCTCTCTGGTGATTGTTCATGTTAACAGGCATTATGGTTCAGTTGAATGCTGTAAAGAACCAATTCAGAAATTGCTTGATGCAAGAGTTGCATCGCATGTATATGAACATTCTACTGATCATGAATCTTTCTTGCAAAATAAATTAGGTTTTATTCCAGAAGGAAGATATTCTGATTTTGAACTTGATGGTGTAAATTATCATATTGTAGATAATGAAACAGATCCTGGCAATTACCAAATTGAAGGGTTACAAGGTGAAAAAGTAATAATTGTTGGAGGTGGCATTTCACATTGCCATAAAAAAGCAACTGAAGCTGTTGTTGCACAACTTCTTGCGCAAAAACCTACAAGGTCAATAGAAATACATCTACCTGGAGATTGCATATATCAATGTAGAGAAGGAGGTAGAGAAGGGGAACGTGAACTTGTAGGATATATACCTCATGATTATAGAGCGTTAGGAAAATATTCTCAGATAATGCCTCAAACGGGAAAAGGTTATGCTGCAAGCTTTAATGGCAGACTTTTAACTCCTAAATTGCATCTAGCTGTCTGGTCATCTTCTGCCCATATGTTAGAATATCTTAGGAATGATGAAAAGTTGAGAGAGGCTGTATAGAAATGAAAAACTGGAAATTTGGCGCAAGTGCAAAAGAATTTGAGAGGTTAAAAGAGTATGCAAACCAGTTTGAATTACTGGAGATTTATTTAGAGCAGGGTTTAAAAAAAGGCCAGGATCCAATTGAACTAATTGCAGCTCAGATAACTGCAACTAGGAAAAAGCCTTATTCGGTTCATCTGAGATATAAGCCATTTTTAGATGAACATAAAGACGGAGTTGATGCAGCTATTTATGATCTGTCTGTTCTTTGTATGTCTGGTCTTGCAGCTGATTGGGGTATTGAATTATTTGTTGCTCATACAAGTTATCCTAAAAATAGATATGAATTATATAATCAGATTATAAGGCTAGGGGAAGCAGCTCACAAGTATAAAGTTGTTATTGCAATTGAAAATCTCTGTGATAGAGAGAACCTTACAAAAGGGTATATGCTTCCAAGAAATCCAAGAGAAATTGCTAAAATTCTTGAAGAATTAGGAAATCCCTATTTAGGGTTATGCTTGGATACAGGACATGCAATTAGTAATTCTGAATTGACTGATAGTCTTGACTGGGATAATGATGTGGTGAGAAAATGGATTAAGCATGTGCACTATAATGATAATATTCCTGAAAAAGATTTGCATTTGCCTATATCTGAGGATGCATCCAGAGAGTTAATTGCCAATTTCAAATATCTAACTCAAAATTCTAAACATAAGGGTGTTGTAATATTTGAACATAGAAAATTGGAGGAAGCTGTTATGGGCAAAAATTATGTTCAAACAGCAGAATATCAAAACATAATTCCTGGAGGGATAAAATGAAAATCGGAGTACTTACAAGCGGAGGAGATACAGCTTCATTAAATGCTATAATTTATGGAGTTGGAGAAAAAATAGGCAGGCAAAATAGATTAATAGGTTTTAAAAGAGGATGGCGAGGTGCACGAAACCTGGATTATGCTCAACTAGTTGACATAAATCCACATATTGCAGGAACTGTGCTAAAAAGTTCAAGAGAGAGTTTAGATGATCCGGATAAGATAGCAACTGCAGTTAAAAACATAGAATCAACAGTAGATGGCCTTATTGCAATAGGAGGGGACGATGCTTTATCTGTAGGAAGAAGAGTTCTTGCACAAACAGAAATTCCAGTTTGTTTTGTATCAAAAACAATTGATAATGATGTTGGAAGAAATATGCCCTTGGGAGAGATTGATTATGAGCGTATTATAAATTATTTTACATCAGGCTTTGCAACAGCGGCAGTTAAAGCAGCTACATATGCTCGGGAACTTGTATCTACATCAAGATCTCATGAAAGAATAATGTTTTTAGAGACGATGGGGAGAACTCCTGGATGGTTGGCTTTAAGCACTTATATGGCTAAACCTGATTTTATATTGGTTCCTGAAGTTGATCTTGACTTTGAGCACTTTAAGGGAAAATTGGATGAAAGGTATAAAGAGAAAGGTTATGCAATTGTAGTTGTTGCTGAGGGCGTCAAGTACAAAGGAAGTGATGGGCCTATAGTACAGGATGCAACAATTGTGGATTCATTTGGCCATAAACAATTAGGTGGTGTTGCTGAAGTACTTGCTAAAAGAATTAAAGAAGAATTAAAAATAGATAAGGTGAACGCCAATAACCCTAGACATCTGTATAGATGCGGAATTTCTACAAGTCCTGATGTAGAAGCAGGGCCTTCTGATTTTGACAGGAAAACAGGCATATATCTTGGACGAGTAGCTGCTATGGCTGTTATGAATGAACAGACAGGTAGGCTTGCAGTGCTGCAAAAATTAGAAAAAGATATAGCTGCAAGGACATTACCCCTAGATGATGCAGTAGAGATTGCAGATTCAGGAGCAATTATTCCAAGAAACTTGGACTTAAGATTTTATAATGCTTCAACATATTCAATTACTGATGCAGGTAGAGAGTATTTTAAACCAATTATGAGTAAATAGTTAAAATGAGAGAGGAAATACCATCAAGAACTGTAATTGTTATTCCAGCCTATAACGAAGCTCAAACACTAGTAGATAAAGTTCTGCAATTAGAAGAATTTACAAAAAATATGAGTGTAGATATAATAATTGCTAATAATGCCTCAACAGATGAAACAGGCACTCTTGCTGCAAGATTAGCTGATGAATATTCTCGTATATTATATAATCCTATATCTGAAAAGGGAAAAGGGCTTGCGATTAAAAAAACATGGCTAGCACATGACTATGATATATATGCTTTTATGGATGCAGATCTATCAACAGATTTAGAAGCATTACCTCAATTAATTGAAGCAGCAAAGCAAGGCGTAGCAATAGGTTCAAGGTATCTTCCAGGCTCAAGAACAAAAAGGACCTTAAAAAGAAAAATAATCTCAAAAGGATATATAGCTTTATTCAAAACACTTTATGGTCTTGGAATAGGCGATTCCCAATGTGGATTTAAGGCAATAAACAGGCAAATAAGGGACAATGTGCTGCCCTATGTAAAAGATAATGGCTTTTTCTTTGATACTGAATTGTTAGTAAGGGCATCTAAAGAATATAAAATTATAGAAGTTCCAGTTCATTGGCAAGAACAACCTGGTACTTCACTTAATATGAAAAGAGACATTCCTTATTTTCTTTATAATTTAATGAAACTGAAATATGAATTGATGAAGGATAAATAAATTTGGTTTAGAATATGCTGGTTTATAAATCTTCAATGTTTACTATCTTTATATCTTCCTCTATCCTGGGACATGCCGTATTTACCCAGGCTTCTATAAAAGGAAAGTTTTCTAATTGCTTATAATCAAGAGTTTCTGTTACAAATGTATAGAATTCCTTTTTTGGATATTTTTTTTCTAATAATGTTAATTGTTTAATGTTATGCTGGCCTGGTTTTGTGCTTACAATAATGCCTATTGTGTCTGAACTTAAGAATTTAACAAAAGCTGCTTTTTTTCTTTTTTTATAGTTTTCAATTTCTTTGTTTTCTAATTTATTTTGCTTTCCTGAAATAGGGTTAAAGGTAAAAACTGGTTTTTCTGTTCTTACACCAACAATTAATGGATGGAATTTGCCTGTTCCTATGTAAAGAAATGCATCCACTTTATTTTTTATTTCTATTGGAGATTTTGCGTCACATCCTAAGATCTGGCCAGGATATTTTTGCTTTCCTTTTCCTACTAAGATTGTTTTTCCTTTGCTTTCTAAATAAGTTTTTATTTTATCTAAGTAATCTACAAACTGAACTGTTGTAATTAAACCAATTTTTTTTGGCAATGAATCTACCTTTATTTTGGTTAGATTTACTTTTCCTTTATATTTTGCCTCTATGAACAATGTTTTCATATTATATAGTAAAATAATAACTGCTTTTTAAGTCTTTCTTAAATAGAATAATTTATAAACAATAACTTCAAAAATTAACTTATGGGAGAATTAAAGAAGGTATTGAGCTTTCCGGCAATCTTGCTTATTACAATTAATTCAATTATGGGGACAGGCATATTCTTTCTTCCAGCTGTAGGTGCAAAACATGCTGGACCTGCATCCATTATATCTTGGGTTATAATGGCCCTGGTTTCCATCTATATTGCAATGTGTTTTGGAGAGCTTACAAGCATGTATCCTAAGGCTGGTGGTGTTTATGAATTCTGCAAACATGCTTATGGGAGAGCAAGTTCGTTTATCATAGGGTGGGCAACTTTGATAGCAGGGAATATTACAATAGCTATGCTTGTTGTCGGAGCTATACACTATCTTCTGCCTTTTGAAGCCGCGCATATAAAAATTCCATTATCACTAGGGTTTATCTTAGCATTCAATTATATTGCATATAGGGGCATGAAAACTTCATCTGTAATGCTTATGACTTTTGCATTTATTACATTAGGAACTATCCTTGGACTCATATTTCCAGGAGTTCTTAATTTCAATACAGCCAACATTACTCCTTTTTTTGTATTTCCTGTATCTTCAATTTTAATAACAATTTTCTTTATTTCTGAAACGTTTTTTGGATGGGAGACTGCTACGTTTTTAGCAGAAGAAACAAAAAATGGAGAAAAAGTCATGCCCAAAGCATTGATATGGGGAACTGTTTTAATCGGAATAATTACAGTTGTTTTTGTTTTTACTTCGCTGGGTTCAATGAGCTGGGAAATTTTTGGCAAATCATCAGCACCTTTAATTGACCTAAGCATGATTTATTATGGCACTATTGGTAAGCAGATATTCACGCTTTTGGTCTACCTTGCAATTATTGGTTCAGTTGCAGGATGGATTGTTTCTGCACCCAGGCTTGTCCTGGCAATGGCCAGAGACAGATTGTTTTTAAGCCAGTTTGCAAAAATACATCCTAAATACCATACGCCCCATTATGCAATAATTTTTCAGACAATATTAACAAGCATCATAGTATTTGCGGGAGCAGGATCATATAATACCCTTCTTCTGCTTCTTGTACCCATAGTACTGGTCATGTATTCAGCTGTAATACTTAGTGTTATTGTCTTAAGATACAAACAACCAAAAGTAAAACGCCATTATAGGGTCCCTTTTGGAAAGGTTGGACCAATAATTGTTGTGCTAATATTACTTGCCTTACTGGGTATATGGGCTGTTATGGAAGCAGAAGCCATTAGATTGATTGTACTAGCCATATCTTTTATTGCATTAGGTATCCCCATTTATATCTTATTAGAACTTTATTATAATCCAAAGACAATAAGAAAAACAAATAATTTATTTGCTTATTTAGTCTTGTGGACAGAGAGAATTGCTTTACCACTTGGAATCCGAAAACAGATAATAAAATTACTTGGAAATATTAAGGGAAAAACAATATTAGAATTTGGATGCTCAGTTGGAACATTGACTATGCATCTGGCAGAAGAAGTTGGAAAGAATGGAAAAGTTTATGCAACAGATATTTCGGAAAAAGATATTGAAATAGCTAAAAGCAGGCTTCTTAAAAAAGGGCATACTCACGTTACAGTTATCCATGATGTACAACATCATCACAGGGTGCATCCTGATGTTCCTACAATCCATACTGCAGTTTCAGTTGGAATGATAGGTTATGTAAAGAATGTAAAAAGAGTTCTGCAGCATATGAACAAACGTCTTAAGAAAGGAGCAAAAATCTGCTTTCTTGATTATGATAAGTTCTTTGATATTATACCAAACAAGGAATGGTTAGGAAGTGATGAAAAGATAAAGAAGATATTTAATTCCGGCGGGTTTGATGTTAAAGTTGTTAGAAAACAAGGTTTTGCATGGAGATATATATTTATTTATGGTAAGAAAGTTAAGAATGTGAAATAATTATCTACTAGAATCTGCTTGTCTTTCTGTTTCTAACTTCTTAGCAACTGCAACTGAAGCTCTGTCTAAACTATAAGCATTTATGATCTCTTCTGCTAAACATGATTGTATTGATTTTTTTGAATTGAATGATTTTTGGAATGATCCCTGAGTCATTAATCTTAATGCAATGTCAATTCTTCTTTGAGGAGCGCACTCAACTGCTTTAGGGTATCTAGCTCCACCATATTCAATTGTGATTATCTCTTCACGAGGAGCAGCATTCTCTAAAGCTTTTACAAAAACTTTAATTGGATTTTCTTTTGTCTGTTTTTCTATAAGCGTTAATGTTTTTTCAACAACATCATAAGCTTTTTGCGCCTTTCCGGTTACATTAGAACTTGACTTAAAATGCTTTTTTCCTTTATGACCAGGTATCATAACCTTATTGATCAACCTTTCAACAATAAACACTTTGGATTTGTGGAATTTGTTTCCATGATAACGAGCTCCTGTTTTTGGAACTATTCTTGGACTAAGTGTAATATAATTTACTAAGCCAAGGTCCTCTACCTTAATGCCTTCTGTGCTCCATCTGTTGAATGCTAATATTTCTGTCATTTTATTTACGTGCTTTTTCTATTATGCCTTTTCTTAAAGCGTTTAAACTCTGATCATTAACTTTTAAGACGTGCCACCTTACACCCGGAATATCTCCTTTGGATTTGCCTTTTGCTCCGCCGATACATTCAATAAGAACTTCATCGTGCTCGTCAATAAGCTTTGTAGCTCCGTCACCAGGGCAGAATGCTGTTACCTGCCTTCCATTTTTGATTAATTGAACTCTAACGCACTTTCTCATAGCTGAATTTGGCTGTTTTGCTTCAAATTGTACTTTTTCTAGAACAATGCCTTTTGCCTGAGAAGCACCTCTTAAAGGATCTGACTTTTCTTTTAGTCTTTTCATCCTTCTTGTATAAGACTGACCTTTCCATCTAGCTTTCGCTCTCTTTTTCTGCAATTTGCTTCCTGCGTTTAAGCCTCTTGATTTATTTGCCATTTTCTATAGTTTAGGATTAATAATTCCTTTAAAAAACTTTTGGTCATACAACCTTTATGTCTTCAATCTCGAAATATCTTTTAACGATATTTTTGAGGTTCTCCAGGTTTTTTCTTTCCCTGCCAATCAATAATCCCTTAGTTTTTGTATCCGGACCCTCTATTGTAATAATATTTTCTTCCTGATTAATATCTTTTACCTGTAAAGGTAGGATAAAGTTTCTTATGAACTGTTTTATGTCGGAGTTAAACTCCACGATCTTTATTTTTTTCTTCAACAACTCTTCTAATCTTCTAACGTTACTTCCTCCTTTTCCGATTGCCTTCCCAATCTCGCCATCCTGTACAATGAAGATGAGCTGTTCGTTGGATATACAGTCTTTTAGTTTAGCATGAGTTATGTTTTCAAACAACTGCATAAATTTCATTAAATTAATATCATATTTTATCTTCATTTGGGTACGCTCAAAACAGAAATAGAGAACGCTTTTTTACAAAGTACACCTAACTCGTTGTTAGGGTATTTTAAATTTACTACGGCTGTCTTGCTTAGTTTAGAATAATGAGTTATGTCTTCTATTATTTTATCAGAACAGTTAGAACTAAGATATATTTTCTTAATTTTACCTAATTTAAGATTCTTTAGTGTTCTTTGATTACCTAGTATAATCTTTTTTTCTTTCAAAAGTTTTCTTATTTCGGAAATGTCCTTATCTGTCTTTTCTATTGCCATTTTTATTTCACCTTTGTCACTAAACCAGGTAATCCTGTACCTACAGGAACTGGTTTGTTAAGCATTACATTTTCAACAACAGATGTTAATTTATCCTCTTCCCCTATCAAAGCTGCACTTATAATGTGCCTGATAGGTGTTTCGAAACTTGCTCTTGCCAATACTGAGCTTTTTTGTGATACAACACCGTATCTTGTTATGCCTTTTACTAATCCTGAATTGCACATTGTATCTGAAACCAGCATGATATGCCTTATATCCACATCTAAACCCTGGCTTTCAATTACTTTATAGACTTCATTGATTATAGCCTGTCTTGCTGCCTCTATTCCAAGAATTTTGTGTATTTCAAAAATATCATTAGTTGTTGTTCTTGTTGAATCAACATAATCTAACTCTAAGATTGCCTTAAGGTTTGTACCAGATGTTATAATTATATACTCTTCTCCTCTTCTTACAGGCAATACCTGTGAAATTCCCTTAATCCCTGTTAAGTGTATCTTTTTTATCTTTTCTTTATCTACATATGCCTTATTAACACTTTCTTCTTTTGTTTTTGCTTTTAGTATGATTGAATCTTTGCTTGATTTTAAGGTATATCCTTTAATTCCTGCTTTTACTGAAGTAGTAACTGTGTTTTCTGTTATTCCTAATTCCTTCATCTTTTCAAGATCCAACTTTAACTCTATTGATGAATCAGCTATATTAATTACGAATTCTGATACAATCTCCTTCACTAGTGTTTCTTTTATAGATAATGCAAGTTTTCTTATATCTTTTCCCTGTGAATGAGGTTTATTAAGATAAATTTCCATCATAGGTGTCTTTATCAGTTTTCGGCCATCAAGTATTTCTATAATTCTTGGAAGACCCATTGTGATATTCATCTCTGCAACTCCTGCAAAATGGAATGTATTCAATGTCATCTGTGTACCTGGTTCTCCTATTGATTCAGCAGATACTATACCTACTGATTCACCAGGCTCAACCTTTGCATCTTCATATTCCTGGAGAGTCATCTCTAATACTTTTTTTATTTTTGTTTCTGACAAGCCCTTTGTATATTCCTTAACTTCGTCAAGGATTTTCTTAGACAACTTGCCCTTGTATTCATTAAATATTGACATTATCATACACCTGCTGTTTTAATAATTCTTTTTATATTTAAGATTCCGCCTTCTGATTTTGATACGTCTATCCCATCTTCACCATAATTAAACTGGATAATCTTTTTTGCAGCATCCCTTATTGTAGAATCATATTCTACCTTTAAATCCTGCATAGCATTAGATAATCTTCTATAAAGATAACCTGATTTTGGTGTTCTAAGGGCAGTATCCATCAGTGAATCTCTTCCAGTCATTGCTCCAAAGAAAAATTCATGAGGATTAAGTCCTGTCTTAAAACCATTTGAAATGAATCCGTGTGCTTCTGGGCTTAGGTCTCCTTTTTTAAAGCATGAAAGTGTTCTTCCATGATATCCTTTATCTATCCTTTTACCTCTCATAGCCTGCTGACCTACACATGCTGCCATCTGAGCCAAGTTAAGAAGATTACCTCTTGCTCCGGAATTTGCCATCACCATTGTATGTGTTTTCTTATCTGCATGTTGCGCAACAAGTTCTCCTGTCTTGTTTCTTGCCCTGTTTAGAACTTCTAATATCTTTAATTCCAGTGTTTCTTTTACTGATTTTCCAGGGAATGCATCTAATTTATTGTTATTAAATTGATTGATTAATTCATCAACTTCTTTTCTTGCTCCCTGTAAAGTTTCTCGAATATTTAATGATGCGCTTTCAGGAAGATCTGTATCTGAAATAGCAGTTGTAAATCCAACTTTTAACAATACGCCTATTCCTAATCTGAATAGTCTTCCTAACATTTCAATTGTTTTTTCCTTGCCATATTTTTTATGTATATTTCTTAATAATAAACCTGAACCTTCTCCAAGATTATTTCTGTCCATGACACCTGATGTTAACTTACCTTCATTAATAACAACATAAGCATCTTTTTCAGTATTAGCTTTTTTGTCCAATGAAGGATCATAGTGCCTTGATTTTCCTGTGAAATTGAAATCTCCTGGAATTAATACAGAAAAAATCTCTTTTCCAGTAACCTTTTCTTTTTTAGGAAGTTTTGAAAAATCAGTTATTCCTGCAAAAGTCAATAAGTCAATTGCTTCACTTCTTAACAATTCCAGTTCTTTTGTAAGTATGTAATTTCCAGATATTGCGTCCTGAACACAACCAATAATACTTAGGCCATATCTAGGTGAGATTAACTGGGTCTGAACTTCCATTAATGTTTCTGCTTCTGCCCTTGCCTCTTCTGTCTGTGGAATATGAAGATTCATTTCGTCTCCATCAAAATCTGCATTATATGGATGACAAACAGCAGGATTAAGTCTTAATGTTCTGTATGGAAGAACCCTAATTTTATGACACATCATTGACATTCTATGTAAAGATGGCTGCCTGTTGAAAAGTGCTATATCTGCGTCAATAAGGTGTCTTTCAACTATAAAACCTGATTGTAATTCCTCTAAAGCAGGCTCCATTGTTTCTTCTGTTAATTTTTTCTTTTTTCCATCAGGCCTAATAACATAATTTGCGCCTGGATATTTTTTTGGTCCATTCTTAATAAAACCCTTAAGATATTCCATGTTCCATTCATTTACTCTTTCAGGAACTGTAAGTTTCATTGCTATCCTTATAGGAACGCCTACTTCATTTAAATCAAGCATTGGATCAGGAGAGATTACTGTTCTTGCTGAGAAGTTTGTTCTTTTTCCAGCAAGATTATGCCTTATTCTTCCTTCCTTGCTTTTTATTCTTTCTGTAACTGTCTTTAATGGTTGTCCACTCCTGTGTCTTGCCGGAGGCAGTTCAGATACATTATTATCAAAGAATGTTGTAATGTGATATTGCAATAAGTCCCATAAATCCTCTATGATTATTTCAGGCGCTCCTGCATTTATATTTTCAAATAATCTCTGGTTGATTCTTACTATGTCTCCTAATTTATGAGTTAAGTCATCTTCAGAACGCTCGCCTGATTCCAGAGTAATAGAAGGTCTCATTGTTACAGGTGGAATTGGCAAAATAGTCAAAACCATCCATTCAGGTCTTGCATGTTTAGGAACTAAACCGAAAAGTTCAAGATCTTCATCCTCTAACTTTTCTAATCTTGTTCTTATCTCGATTGGGCTTAATCTTTTTTCATTTTCAATAAAAGTAGTTGGCTTTTCAATAGCAACCTTTTGCTGCCTTGCTTTGCACCATGGGCACTTATTTATTGTCTTCATACTTGCAATTACTTCTTTTACATGTTGCCTTCTTGCTTCAATTCCTGCTTCTTTTTCTACTTGCTCAAGTTCTTCCTGTGATTTATCAATCTTGTTTTTAGGTATAAGTATTCTTCCGCAGTCTCTGCATGTGCATTTCAATAAATTAAGAATTATACTTACAAACTTGATATGAACTATTGGCCTTGCTAATTCTATATAACCAAAATGGCCTGAACATTCCTTAAGTTTTGATCCGCAGGTCTTGCATTTTAATCCTGGGTCAATAACTCCTAATCTAATATCCATTAAGCCACCGTCTACAGGGTAACCTTCTTTATCATAAAGTTCAGGAGTTACTACCTTAGCAGAAGCCATCTTCTTTATCATTTTTGATGAAAGAAGAGAGAATGTAATCATATTTACTTCTTTACTTACAAAGATTTCTTCAGACTCTATTCTTTCCAGTTCTTTTTCTGTAATAGTTTCTTTAGTTTCTTTTGTTTTTGTTTCTTTAGTCTCTTTTGTTTCTGTAGTTTCTTTTTTAGTCTCTTTTATTTCCTTAGTTTCTTTAGTCTCTGCTTTAGCTTCTTTAGCTGGCTTTTCCACTTTTTCCTTCTTTTTTTCTTCTGCCATCCTTAAAAATTTCTCCATAATTTTTTGCACCCGAAAATCTTTGATTTTCTAGGGTTTTAGTATTTACTTCCTAAATATAATTTGGGATATATGCATAATGACTTGAATTCATCAAGTATAAGCTTGAATGCATATGATATTTCTATAAATGAAATTTCAGCATTGTCTCCGCAAATTGGGCAATAGCTTTTGTTTTTGAACTCATCTCTTACAGCAATTAATCCGCAGCCTTCACATACAGGAATAATTGTCTTATCTGAATCAAATCTTTCTTTTAATAATAGAGCTGCACCGTGTGCTACAAAAGTGTCTTTCTCCATTTCTCCTAATCTTAATCCGCCTTCTTTTGCTCTTCCTTCAGTTGGCTGTCTTGTCAATAACTGGATTGGACCACGAGCCCTTGAATGTAATTTGTTAGCAACCATGTGTTTCAGTTTTAAATAGTACATGTTTCCAATGTAAATTTTAGCATGATATGGTTCACCTGTCTCTCCATCATATAATGTTTCTGTTCCGTTTTCCCTGAATCCTAAACTTAATAATTCTTTTCTTAGTTTTTCTTCAGGTTCTGCATCGAATGTTGTTCCATTGATGTATCTTGAATTTAAAGCTCCTACTTTTCCACCTATTAATTCTATTAAATGCGCGATAGTCATTCTTGATGGGATTCCGTGAGGTGAGAATATTAAATCTGGCTTATTTCCTGATGCTGAAAAGGGAATATCTGCTTCAGGTACAATCAATCCGACAACTCCTTTTTGCCCATGACGGCTTGTGAATTTGTCCCCTACTTCAGGTTTTCTTTCATCTCTTACTCTTACTTGTACTAACTTATTACCTTCTTCATTTTCTGTTATCAAAACAAAATCTATAACTCCTTTTTCTCCGTGCTTTACACTTACAGAGCTTTCTCTTCTTGTTGAGGAAGCTAGGTTATATTCATCTAATGAACTTAAAAATCTTGGTGGAGATGTTTTTCCGATTATCACGTCTCCTTCTTTAATCTTTGCTTCAGGGTAGATAATTCCATCCCCTTCTAAAAATGCATAATCCTGTTCTGACTTATAACCTTTAACGTCTTTATCAGGTACAGATACTTCATCAACTAATCCACCTGCATATCTTAATTCCTCTGCAATGGATGGTCTGTAATATGAATTTCTGGCAAGGCCTCTTTCGATTGAGCCATTATTAAGAATGATTGCGTCTTCCATATTATATCCTTTGTATGACATTATTGCAACAACTAAATTCTGTCCTGCAGGATGTTTTTCATAATCTGATATCTGATGTATAATTGTCTGCACAATAGGAAGTTGTGGTTCGTGCAATAAATTAACATCCATATCCATCCTCACTGCGAAGTTTGAAACATAAAATCCAAGGGCCTGCTTTTGATTTTTAGAACCTGCATTAAGCCTTGTTGACTGATTAAAGTTACCATATGGAACTAAAGAAGTTGCCAATCCAAGCATGGATAAAGGTGTAATTTCAAGATGTGTATGTTCTGGAGTAAGTTCAGAATCAAAAAAGGCTGTATAACAATTTTCTTCTTCAGCAGCATCAATGTATTCTATAACTCCTTGTTTGATCAAATCTGACCATACTATCTCATCTTTTTCTAATTGTTTTACGTGCTTTTCTGTCAGTAAAGGTTGTGACTCTTTGACAACTATCAACGGTCTTCTTGCTCTGCCTTTGCTGCATTCTACTTCTACAAGATCTGATTTCTCACTATAATGAACATTAATATTATTGTCTATTTTGCCTTTTCTTCTTTCTTCTTTTATTTTTTCTATGAATAATCTTGGCTCATCTATATAGCCTGCAAATTTTGAATTAACGTATACTTCTGTCATTTTATATTGATTTTAACCCCATCGTTTTAAGTATTTTTAATGTTTCTTCTTCGTCTATTTCGGATGATACTGAACATAAAAGTGAAAGATTTTTTCTTAATCCAATATTAGTTCCTTCTGGTGTTTCTATAGGACATAATCTTCCTAAGTGAGTGCTGTGAAGCTCTCTTGCTTCGAAATTTTCTTGGCTTGTTGATAATGGAGAAACAACTCTCTGAAGATGGCTTAATGATTCCAGGAAGTTTAATCTTTGGATTCTTTGTGATATTCCTTTTCTTCCACCTACCCAATTTCCTGTTGCCATACTTGAATATATTCTTTGTGTCAATAATTTGTCTCTGATAATAACTTTTATAGAAGGGAATTTTCCTCTCTTTACAATTCTCTGGAAATTATACAATAAGTCTCCAATTAAAACTTTTAAATTTACTCTAAATAAATCTGATAATAGATCTCCACTTAATTTTAACTTTTTGTTCATATAATGGTCTTTGTCATCTATTGGTAAATCTCCTCTAGCCACTTCCATGTATTTTTTTATGAACTTGCATAAGTTGTATGCTTTTTTAATCCTGTTTTCTTTTTCTATTCCTAAATGAGGCAATAAATATTTATCAAGGATTTCCTGCATCCTTTCTACTCTTATTTCTTTTGCCTGTGTGATTCCTATTCTTTTTGCAATATAATCCAGAGCTTCTTCTTCTGTCTTGATTTCAACATATTCGAATAAATTGATAAGAACTTCATCAAATTTCTTGTCCTTTGAAACAAGATTTACAAGCTCTTCATCTTTTAGTAATCCTAATGCTTTAATTATTACAATTATAGGTATTCTTTTTACTCTTGTAAACGTTAAGTAGAAAATTCCGTCTTTTAATTTTTCCAAAGTATGAGGTATTTTGAAAGAGCCTCTTTCTGAAAATAATTTTCCTACAAATTCTGAAGGACCAGTTTTTCTTTCGATTAAAACTCTGTTTGGAGCCAAATCTTCTATACTGATTAATACTTTTTCTGTTCCATTGATTATGAAATATCCACCTGGATCATCTGGGTCTTCCCCTTTTTCTATAAGCTCTTCTCTGGTTAATTTGTTTAAGTGGCAGTTGCTGCTCTTTAACATGATTGGTATGTTTCCTACTTGTGTTGTGAAGCTTTCTCTTTGCACTCCGTTAATATGTGCTGAAACTTCAATGAATGTTGGTGCAGAGTAAGTTAATTTTCTTAATCTTGCTTCTGCAGGGTAAATGTTTCTTTTAGAACCATCTGCTTCTGTTATTTCTGGTTTTGTTACCCAGATCTTATCAAATTTAATTCTAAAATCCTCTATGTTTTGAGGGGGAATTGTAGGAATTATTTCCTTGTTTTCTTCAATTATCTTTGCCAATTCATTTGCTATAAAATTATTAAAAGAAGCGATATTTGAATTTACAAAACTCTGCTCTTTAAAGTATTTCTCTATTAGAGTTTTGGAGTATTTATACATTAATAACACCTCTGTAGAAAATTGCTTCTCCTGCTGTTGGGCTTTTTCTTTTGATTTTGATTACATCACCAACTTTTATTTTTAGGTGTGCGATAGAAGGATCTTTTTCATTTATTTTAGGAAGCTCTTTTAAGGTAATATGATACTTCTCCAATAGGTCCTTTTTCTCTTTATCATTTAACTTAGAGTGTTCAGGAACTAAAGCGTGTTGTTGAATGTCGTATTTCTTTTTTACCATTTTGAATGAATTTGAATGGGCCCGACGCGATTCGAACGCGCGGCCGCCTCATTGCCTCAGTGACAATTAGCCACACTAAAAGTGAGGCGCTCTAACCAGGCTGAGCTACGGGCCCCTTTTTTTGTTGACAACGCCCTGGCCGAGATTCGAACTCGGGTCGAAGCCGTTCTGTTCTTTCTAAGGATCGACAGGGCTTCATGATAGTCCACTACACTACCAGGGCCCAGGTTGTTTATTATAACGACAGTTTGTCTTCTACTAGCTAAACAAAGGTCAATATCATAGCCTTTTAACTAAAGAAAGATTAACTGTCATTACGCTTTGGGATTTGAAATCCTTTATAAACTTTACGGTTTTCTGTATATGTTCTTCTGACATTTTAATTTTTTTTGTTTACAGTCAACTATTGTAACAATGCTGCGTTCCGTGCTAATAGGTTATAGTTATTGCAACCAAGTACTTTCGCAAGTCAATGTGTTTATTCTGAACTACACTTGGCAGCATTGTTGATTAAGTTGACTTTTTGTTTAATTTTAAAATTAACTCTCCATCACTTATTGTCCACTCGCATTCCATTCCTTTCTTTAGATTGTATAAAGCTGAAACTACCTTAGGGATATTTATCACTCTTTGACCTCTATTTGTTTCCTGGATTTTTACTTTGTATCCCATTTTGAGTTTGCTTTGAAATGTCGGAAAAGCTTTGCTTTTCTGAGCACACTCCAAAATCTTCGATTTTGGATGATTCTTTGAATTTTCTAACCCCTTAGAATCTTAAAGATTCTAAGATTTAATAATATTATTTTGAATATTTATATGGTTGTTTAATTGAATATTAGTATTAATATTATAGGATGTATATAAAGTTATGGTTTTTTGGTAGAAAATGATTTAGTTTGGTTGGTGGGAGCAAAAGGTTTAAAAGTAGGAATTCATTCTTCTTGAATAAGGAGTGAGGAGGAATAGAAAATGACTGAATATTCACTACAACAATTAACTGATCTAGCAGATGCCATTAATAGAGCATGGGAAATCCGACGTGTTGTTACTGGAAAGGACAATATACCTTCTGTGTTAGAACAAATGCCTGGTATGGAAGGTCACGCAAAAGAAATAGCAGAAGCAAGTAGAGCTGCTATTTTATCCCATCCTGAAGATAGAGCAATTGCTGTAACTTTAGAAACTTATAGGGAAGACGTTCCAATAGCTGGTCAAGTTGCTGATGAACTATATGAAGCTTTACCTGAATTAAGACCAGAACAAGTTGGGAGTAGTCGCTAGCACCTTGATTATTATGAAAATTGTTCATCCCTTGATACATGCTAAGATATTGGATTCTCCCGATAATACAACTGATAAATAACTTTTGCCCCTTTAATCCTTCATATAATATCAATATCAGAAAGCGAATCAACAACAAGTTTCATACAGCTCTTTATCATATTCTGAAGTTGCCTGTCTTTTGTTGCTCCTTTTATCTGAGAAAACCTATCGAGCATTTGTCTGAAGAATCTTATTATGTCTCCTTCTAAGAAATTTGTATTTTTCATAATGTCAAATATTGTTTTTCCGTGATAGCATGGATGAATTAGAGCAGTTAACTGGTCGAGATGATTGAATCTTTTTTCTTTTCTTATGTATTCATTATTATGTATTTTTCTCCTAAGATCGTGCAGAAATTTTGAAGGATATGTTTTGTAGAATTCTGTATTTTTTCTTGGCTCATAACATAATCCTGCAACGAGCAGCATGAAATGATATTCATTAAGTTCTTTGTAAAAATCAGTTGAAAATATTTCTCCAATGATTATTTCGTCAGCATATATTTTTGAAGAAAATTCTCCTTTCTCTGTAAGTACTTCGTCTTTAAGGTAACCTAGCTTGATAAGTTTTCTTTTAGTATTGTTAAATGTATTATTAATTTGAAGAAATGAACCTTTTTGATAAGTATAAAAATTCATTTTGAGTATTGTTTCAATCTCTTCTTTATTATGTTGTTTTAAAAGATTTAAGACAGTGTTTACAGATAATCTAAATTGTGACTTAATTGGATCTAAATCAGCACCAGTTATTTTTTTCAATAGCTGATAGTCAAAGTCTCTTCTGTCGACCATAGAATAGACAAATCCTTCTTTATCGATACCACGTCTTCCAGCTCTTCCGGCAATCTGGAAATATTCTTTTGAGTTTAGAAATCTGAAATTTGCTCCGTCAAATTTTCTAAGAGACTGGAAGCATACTGTCTTTGCGGGCATGTTTATTCCAACTGCGAATGTTTCAGTTGTATAAAGAACTTTGATTAATCCTTCTGAAAAAAGTTCTTCTACTAATTCTTTTATTATTGGTATAAGGCCTGCATGATGAAATGCAATGCCATAAGGCAGACATTGTCTTAATACTTTTGTTGACTTAAGATTTTTTATTTCAGGAACAGCACTTGCTAATTTATTTCTGACAAAAGGACTGATTTCTGGATTTATGTTTAGTAGTTTAGCTCTTGAAAGTTCAAGCGCAGAATCCTGGCATTTTTGCCTGGAGAAATTAAAGAAAAAACAGGGCAGTTTATCTCTAATTTCTTTAATTAATTCAATGTGATTGGGCGCTCTTATTCTTGGTCTTCTACGCCCCCTTCTTCTTGTAACATATTTGTAGTCAGGAATGTCTCTTACATCTCTAATCTTTTCTAAAGTAGTTATGCCTAGTTCTGCATCATAAAAATTTTTATGGAGAGGTACTGGTCTTGTCTCATATTTAATAGTTTCAACAGGATGCGATTTTATCTTATTTATCCATGATGCAAACTCTTTTGCATTTGGAATTGTTGCTGACAAACATAAGAATCTTACATGGGATTTTGAAAAGATTATTGATTCTTCCCAAATATATCCTCTTTCAATATCATTGATATAATGTATTTCGTCAAAAACAACATAAGATATCTGGTCTACCATAGGGTCATTGGTCAGAGCCATATTTCTATAGATCTCTGTTGTCATTATTAGTATTTGAGCTGTAGGATTTATTACAACATCTCCTGTAAGAAGCCCTATGCTTTCTTTGCCGTAATCTTTTGTAAACTCTTTATATTTTTGGTTTGATAATGCTTTAATTGGAGCTGTGTATATTACCTTGATACCTTTTTTTATGTATTTATTTATTATATAGTCTGCAATTAATGTTTTTCCAGAGCCAGTCGGAGCTGAAACAACAACAGAATGATTATTATCTATAGCCTTAATTGAATCTATCTGGAATTTATCAAGTGTAAGGCCTTTATATTGCATAGATTATAGAAGTTATATTAGTATAAAAATCTTTGTTATTGTGGGATAAGCTTATTGCACATTAGATGATTGGCTTGAACTACACTAGGCAACATTGACAATGCTGCGTTCCGTGCAAGTTTAGTACCAGATTATCCAACCAAGTACTTTCGCAGGACAATATGTTTGGCTTGAACTACACTTGGCAGCATTGACAATGCTGCGTTCCGTGCAAGTTTAGTGCAGGATTATTCAACCAAGTACTTTCGCAGGACAATATGATTAGCTTGAACTACACTTGGCAGCATTGACAATGCTGACAGCACTGTCACTTAAGCTGACTACAAGAAAGATTTATAAATAGAAAGGGAATATCTGTTAATTATGGGAAAGAAAAAAAACAAAAATAAGAAAAAGAAAATAAACCCAAAGAAAGAAAAATATGCAAAGTTTCGAAAAGACAAACCGTCTACTCTGGATTTTAGTACTCCTGATTTGACTCCTGAACAACAGAAGCAGAAGCAGACAGATGAAAGGCAAATTGACTCTTTTTTGAAATTTAACAAAAATCGTCCTACTAAAGAGATAAGTGTAAGAAAGATGAAGAGTAAAAGGTAGATTTCTTTTAGAAAACGAAATGGATTATTGGTAAAATTGTTTCGTTTTCTAAACTAGTAAGCGACTTATATATTACCAAGAATTTGTTTCGCTTAATATTTTTTTATTTGGTTCTTAGAGAATATTACTATTAAGAGCTATAATTAGGGGTTAAAACCGTAATATTTATATACCAGTTGTGATAATATTATTACATATGTTGAAAAAAGACAATTTGGATAAGGTTTTAGAGGTATTTTTCGATAATCCCTTACCGGAAGGTATAGGATTTCAGCTTAGAGAGATTAGCAGGAATATAAAATTAGCTCCAAAATCTGTAAAATTATATTTAGATGAGCTTGAAAAAGTAAATTTAATAATTAAGAAGAAACATAGAATTCATAAATATCCAGTTTATTATGCCAATAGAGATGATAATTACTTCAAATTCTTAAAAAGACTGAATATTATAAGAAGAATCAAAGAATCAGGACTATTGGACTATCTTGATGAAAAATGTATGTCTGATGTTATTATCTTATTTGGTTCTGCTTCAAAAGGAGAAGATATTGAAAGCAGCGATATTGATTTATATTTGCAATGTGGTGAAAAGAAACTTGAGCTAGGCAAATATGAAAAAGAATTGAAAAGAAAGATAAATTTATTTTTTGAAAAGAACTTTAATAAATTAAGTGAAGAATTGAAGCAGAATATCATAAATGGGGATAAACTTAAAGGATATTTAAGGATAAAATGGAAGAAGGCCTAATCAAAATAACGCCAAATAAGGAAAAAGCGCAATCTATTCTAAAGATGGTAGATACTACCATAGAGATGATTAAAGTTATTGATGCTGGAAAATTCAGCTCTAATGTTACAAAAGAATACTATGATGTGATTAGGGAATTACTTAGTGTTATTCTTCTTCTAGATGGTTATAAAACATATGGTGAGGGAGCGCATAAAAAACTTATAGAGTATATTCAGTCTAATTATAAAGAATTTAATGAATATGAAATATCTCTAATTGATGATTTAAGAATCACAAGGAATAAAATTGCTTATGATGGATTTTTTGTGGATAAAGATTATATTGATAGAAAGAATAATGATATTCAAGAGATTATTAGTAAATTGAAGAAGACAGTAAATGAAAAGTTAATTGGTTAGAAAAAGTTCTTTTCTCTGTTATTATATAGTTAGGTGCATCTCATTTTCTAAAAATTGCTTTGCTTTTTCGTTTTTCTTGGCTATTTCTCTTAATGAATCAATAGCATCACACTGATCTTGAGGAGTATAATTATAATTTGTAAGTCTATAGTACCAATTCCTTTGTCTTACTCTTAGCTCTCCTTTTGCAATAGGCATTAAAAAATTAACTACTGAGTCACTTTGCATTGTTCCTAACTCTGTTATTGAAAGGGATCTTCTATCCTTATCATCTACTTTAGAACCTTTAAATAAATTTGCTACCATAATTGGCAGAAATAAAGATAGGTCATACGGATTTGCATTATCTGGATTAGAGTGGTCGTAAACCCCTGTTGCTCCAGAAGCCTCCACAAGACCAGTTATAAAGTCCTTAACTCTATCCGTTATAGAGTCTTTAACTTGACCTGTTATAGGGTCTTTAACTTCTTGAGTTGATTTATATACCTCAACTATTAATGGGAATTCTGTTTCATTTCCATATTCAACATGATAAATATCTTGGTACTTATCACTCTCCCATGCTTTTATAGGAGATTTATAATCATTTTCAGAAAGTCCTGCTTTTCGACATAATGATCCGATATCATCTGACACGTCTTCATGACATATATTTAATGCATAGGTTATTGTTTCTTGCATTTTAAGAGAAGGAAATGAATATAGAATTATAAATCTTGCTATATTTTATGAGTGTAACTTGTAACAGTACTGCGCTCCGTGCGAGTGCGTTATATCATAATGTGTCGGGAATCAAAGATTCCTGAGCACATTTAAAACCATCCTCTAACGAGTCTGATTTTCAATGCGAGCAAGGATTCTCACAAGACAATGCGTTATGTGAGAACTTCGCTAGGCAGTACTGTCGTTGTAGTTAATTACAACATCTTACCATTAAGAAAATCCTGCAATATTCTTCTGGAAGCTCGGTCTACATCTGGAAGGTTTCCTTTTTTCTTGAAGTTTAATTTTAATGCAATGTCTTCTATTGTTTCTTCTTTGTTTGGCTTTATTTTGACATTGTATTTTTTTTCAGCCAGTCCAGGTCTTAATTTAAGAAGTCTTATAACAGCAAGGTCTGGATCTTCTATTGTATAAGGGTTTTTTGCTCCGATTAAAACTAATTCTTCTTCTTTTGTCTTTTCTTTAGAAATAACTCCTGGTGTATCTATCATCAAGAAATCATTGTCTATTCTTAGATATTGCTTTCCTTTGGTATAGCCTGCTTCTGGAGAAGTTTTTGCAGAGCCTTTTCCTTTCAAAGCATTTATTACTGAGCTTTTTCCAACGTTAGGATAGCCTATGACTCCAACTTTGGGCCATTTTATCTTGTTTTGATTGGCTAATTGCTTTATCTTATTTTTTAATAGTGTTGTGCCAAGATGTTTTTTAGCTGAGACAAAAATACAGTTTTCCAGATGTTTTTTTGCTTCGTCCATGTATGTTTTATCTACATAATCACACTTATTTATTACATGAATAAGAATCTTTATCTTTTTTTCTAATTGTTTATTTCTGGTTTCTTCTATGAATCTTGCATCTAATATCTCTAGAACTATATCAGATTGCTGGATTACTTTATTTACAATAGATTGGAATGCCATATGTTTTAGATTGTTTTTGTTTATATAAAGGTTACTGATGAGAATTAGTAAAAGACAAAAACAATTAAGGTGTGTCTGGTTGTTGTGTAGGTTCTAAGGGTGGTAATTCTTCAAATCCCCTCCTCCGACCACCGCTCCTAACTCTAACCCATCTTTTCTGATTATATAGACTCATATTTAAAACACAATCTGGACCTCCGTCTCTTTCAGATTCCCGGTTAGAATGTAGGTATAATTTTTGCCCATCAATTACCACCGGCGATACCATACCACCAGTTATAGGTTGATTACAGTGTCCACATATATAATCTGCCATAGTATGAATTAAAAATATATATCTATTTTTAAACCTTTTGTCTTCTAAAGCCATAATCAATCAAAATAATCTTCATAACAGAAGTTTTTCTTTCTGCCTTCGAATTGGCAGCTTCCTTTAACTTCTATTATGTTTTCCAGGAATTCTCTGTAGCTGTTGATTAAAGAGTTGCAGTCAGAGCATCTTCTAAAGTCTGTTCCTATCTCAACATTAAATTGTTTATCGTTGATTTTAACTAACTTGTTTGGAACAGCTGCTCTTTGTTTGAATTCATCATAAATTGTTTTTATGAACCTGATGTCATTTAAGGATTCTGAAATAGTTATACGAAGAATACATTTTTTTGGAGCAGAAAAGCTTACAAGGTCTCTCTTTATTTTTATGCACCTTTGATGCTTTAGCTTTTGTTTATTCTCTTCTTTATTCTTTGCATATTGCTCTGGAAGTTTAATGCTTCCGTCTGGATTGAATTCTACCATTTTTATAAATAAAATAAGAATAGAGTTAGTATAAAAATCTTTGTTATGGACAGGCTGTGTTGAAAACCTCGCTACGCTTCGGGTTAGCAGCTTCAAAATGCTAGATGTATTTGTTCTAAGGCTGACATTCCCCGACGGGGGCAACCCCCTTGTCAGCTTTGAAGTGAAAATTAATTGGATTTTGACCTTAGGCTGCTAACCTACATTTTCAACACAACCTTAAAAGAATTATTTAATCTTTAAAGCTACCATTATCTTGTCAAGCTTTTCGTTGATTATTTCCAGATCTTTACCTGAAGGACCGCCTCTAGAGCTAGATCCTCCTTTTTTTGTAAAACAATCACTGCAATAAACAGGCTTGCTTGAAGTTGGCTTAAATGGAACTTCGCATTCTTCGCCGCAATCAGAACATGTAACTTTAGTCATCTCAACAGGACGTCTTTCTCTTCCAAAATCAGATCTTCCTCTACCTCTTCCAGAATCACTTCTTCTAGGTCGGTCATCAGAGCCTCTTCTACGTCTATCTCTCTTTGGACCAGAACGGCCTTTTCTTTCCCTTACACTTTCGTATCCTGCCATAGATATGCCGGAAATTGTTACAGTATATAAAGTTATGTATCTGGGGTAGTAAATTGGTAAGGTATTTTTAAAATATGTTTCTCAATAACAACTATTATAAACAACCAATGAGTTGAAGAAAGGATGTATATTCCAAAACGATATGGCCAGTCAAGGATTAACAACTGCCCTTTTTGCGGTAAGATAAGTATTACTAAGAATAAACAAGGTGTTCCTGTTTGTTTGGAGCATAAAACTGAAAATCTTAATAATTTAAAGTGTGTTTGCGGAGAGTATCTTGATATTTTTGAAGGTAAGTGGGGGCCTTATTTTAGATGCATGAACTGCGGCAATATTAACTTTAAGAAAGGGCTTGAAATGAATCCTCAGATTAAGAATAGAGTTAACTCTGAGCAAAGTAATGGAGGCAGTACAGATAATTCAAACGGTAAAGGAAATCAAGACAGCAGCAAAAGGCAGGAAAAAGCACCAAGAAAAGAAATTACAGTTACTTCTGATCAGATTGATTATATGTATTAGTACGCGACGGACTATTTTGAACAGCGTACTAAATAGTAAACGAAATTTGTCCACATGTAATCCTGACAAAAACAGATTTAATTTTCAATCATTTATTTCGTTTAATATATTGAAATAGTAAAAAATTACTTACTCAGAATTAGAGTATATAGGCATATGAGAATGTAGCTCTTCCAGGACTTTAACTAAACCTTGGTTTCTTAATGCTTGCTCAGCTCCAGGTGTAATTGGTACAATTCCAAGAATGTCTTCTTCGTCCTTGATTGAAGCTACAAAGTCCTCGATTCCACTAGGAAATTTTATGCCGTTATGATCTGACCAGGTTATAGCTTTACTAGTTTCATCCTCAATAAGAGCTCGAGCATATTCCTCCTCATTCAAAATAGTAGCTTTAACGTATCTATTGTCACCAAGAACATAAAGAGAACCAGAATAATCACGAATATGTAAGGGTGTTGCAACAGAAGCACTAGCATCTAATCTTTTCATTTCAAATGGATCAGTTAGCATTTTATTCTCTAATTTAATGAATTAGATTAGCAAATATTTAAACCTTTTGTCTTAACAAACAATAAGGTTTATATCTAGATTACATTTCTCAAATGTTATGAAGAGGACAAATATTATGAGAACAATATCCCCATTCCTAATTGCAGCTGTAGTTGCTGTTTTATATTCTTCAAGAGATAATAATCCTAATTTACTTCCTGTAACTTCTCAACAACAGGCAGCATACAAAAGATTACAGGAAGGAAGATTTGATAACCAATTTGCTGAATCACTTATGGAGTTAGATGCAATAACTGCTGCTTTTTTTGATGTTTACTGCGGGAATGAAGACAGGATAACTACTCACGGTGAAAGGAAGAATTTTAATAATGAATCTGAAGGACAAGATATATTCTATGCTATAGTATGCAGACCAAAAGAGAAAAATATTGAAGATAATATTTTAACCAATCATCCTTTTGATTATAGGTGCCCTTCAAGAGCTTCAGCTGATAGGATTGTTTTTCCCACACAATCATCTATTGAAAGAAAGATATCTGAACTTCTAGATAAATTTCCAGAACTAGATGAAGGAGATTTGAATTATATTGAAGTTAGAGCTGGAAAGCCATTTAGAAAGGGACTAGTAAGAGTATCTGCTTATTTTGAAAGTGATGGTATGGGTGAATATGTAAAAACTCATGTTTTAGGATTTGATTGGGAATCTAAATTAGCAAAACCAACAGCTCCTGCTGGAGTAGTTGTTAATGGGTCTTTGTCTCATCGATCTGGATTTAACCAATATGAAATAGAAAATTCAAGTGCATCATCTGTTGCGATTCCTTTAGGCAATACATTAGAGCATGTGGCTGAAGATAATGGAAATTTATTTATTGTATATGTTCCTGATGCTTTTAAGAAAAAAAATAAAGGACGTAGATTATTTATTGGGAGAGATGGTAGATTTCAGGAAGCGAAAGTTACTGAAAGAACAGTGCACAAAGAAACAGTTTATATTAAATATAACTTATTAGGCAGAGAAGGGTGGTTTCGTTCCAGTCCATTAACTGGTGATTGTTCGAATGCTTATGGTGGAAAAATAAGTTATTTACAAGAAAGTTCTGTGAATTAAATTTTCTTATTTTTTAAATTGTTTTAAAGAAGTTAATAGTTATATCTCTTTTACATGTTCTGGAGGATCCATTACAGGTTCTTTGCCATAAATCTCTTTAAAATCAGCAATAAGTTCTGGAAAAGGATTTCCTGCATATTGAACTCTAGTAGTTCTAACTTTTTTCTCTAGGTTTACTTCATTTTTTACTAGAACCAATCCCCTTTCTGGACTGACGATTGAATATAGATTAGACTCAGTTACTTGTGCACCATCTACAAAATCATAAACTTTCTTAGTGGACTCTAGCTGTCCATCGTATTTTTCACAGATTGCAGTTAATGGGTCTAATGCATCCCTGATAGATTCAGTTATATTCGTCTCATCTCTAAGAATTTGACTATCTATGTTTCCTTTAAATAATGCAGTAGTTCTTTGAATTTCAAGCATTTGTTTTACCTTCTTAATTGAGGAGAATTGAGGCATACTTAAACCTTTTGTACTTTTAAATTTAAAGAATTAAATGAAAAAAAATTCTATGTTAAATGAAAATTATCCATACTTCCCCTAACACCTTCACCAGAACAATTTGCATATTCTGGATTATTGTATACTTTAATTACTGCCTCTAATGCTCCCCTCACAGCAATATTTGGATTAGGATCGATTCTATGTCCCTGGCATGTATGGATTTTATGCCCATCGTATTCTAAATCATCGACTCGTAATGTGAACATTGCATTATAAATTGGATTAATAGCACTATCACGTGGATCAGAACCAGCTATCCCATATAAACCAGGAACTATCTCCTTTTCTGGAACTGTTGGAATCTCAAAACTTTTTAAAATTTCAGGATCTACATCTTGACCTAAAATATCAGTTAGATCTTTAGCTATTTTATCATAATCCCTTTTTGGATTATTATCTGGTCTAACAGTTATATCTCCTTCCGAAAGTTTACAAATTAATTCTGTTACCATTTTGTGCACTTAAATAGAAGAATGGATTGATAGTTTTAAACTTTTTGTCTTTTTTGCCAGATATCAAAATTCCATAACTTAATAAGTTATAGATAGTTCTCCTTGTTATGCCTAGAAGATTTCCAATAACAGTGCAAAAAGTGGATTGTTCTGAATTAGTTTATAAGGAAGCAGATTATTCTACTGCTTTGGAAAGTCATATAGAAAGGTATTTGAGAGAAGTTCAATCAGTTACTGGGACAGGTTTTGATGATTTTGATATCATTGAAAATTATAGAATAATCTATGGAGATAGATTGCCATATGAAATGGGGGAGATTGACCTAATAAAATATGCAAGAGACTCTAATGGAATCGAGAGAATGGCTATTGGTATGCCTACCTGGGGTGTAATAGATGCAATTAGAGAAAATGGAGAATTAAGATTTGCAGACATTGTTGGGTTAGATTCCATGCATATTATTGTAGGAGCTGCAATTCTTCAAAACAGAATAAAAAGAACAGATCTAAAGAATATTATGGGGCAAATCTCACCTGAAGCAACAGATATGATTGATGATTTACTTGAATATATCTGCTAATGATTTCTTATTTAATTGAAAGGTTTTTTATATTTAATATCATTACTTGTATACTATGAACATATTAGTAATGGGTGCTGGGGCATTAGGTTCTGCTATTGGCGGGTTTTTGGCAAAATCCGGAAATAATGTAAGTTTGATTGGCAGAGAGAAGCATATTTCTGCAATTAATCAGAATGGCTTAAAGATTAGCGGTATTTGGGGAGAGCATCTGGTAAAGAACTTAAAAACTTCAGTTAATTCTGTACAGGATGTGATTCTCTTAACAACAAAATCTACTGATACTATTATTGCTGCTAAAGAGATTCTTCCTTATATTGGTGAAAATACTTTAATAATCAGTCTTCAAAATGGTGTAGGAAATGAGCAAATTCTTCAGGAAATATGCGGTAAAAAACATGTATTAGGTGGAATGGTTATAATTGGATTTGAAATGGTTGATTATGGGCATGTAAAGGTTACTGTATTTGCAGATAAAGTTAAGATTGGTGAGATGGACCATACTCTTTCTTTACGGGTTAAAGATATTGTTTCAGTTTTTAATGAAGCTAATATTCCAACAGAAGCAGTAGATAATATCAATCAGCACTTATGGGGTAAACTACTTTATAATTCATGCCTTAATCCTTTAGGTGCATTATTGAATGTTAAGTATGGTGAGCTTAAGAATGAAAATACATGGAGGATAATCCAAGATATTATTAAAGAAGCTTTTTTAGTAACAAAAGCTGCTGGAATTGAATTGCTTTGGGGTTCTGCTTCTGAATATGAAGAAGTTTTATCTTTGAAACAAATTCCTCCTACAAAAGATCATAGACCTTCTATGCTGCAGGATATTGAGAAAGGCCGTAAGACTGAGATTGATTTTCTAAATGGTAAGATAGTTTCATTGGGTAAAGAGTATGGTATTTCAACTCCGGTTAATAGTATGTTGTGTGAGTTGATTCGGTTTAAGGAAGGTGTGTAAAAGTTTATTTAATCTAGTATTAAATATAAATAAACATACTCAGAATATTTTTTTAAATGATGCTAAAAAAACTATTGAATTTGTCAGAATTAGTGGCGTACCTATATGTAAAATCTACTGATGTTTCTGACTTATAGGTTAGAATAGTTCCTTCATATGTAACTAATGCCCCCCATAAATATTTTTTAACCAATCTATTGGTAGTTGTTGGTTCATTACTAGAAGCAATTAGATGTATATTAGGGGGAATTTTAACAGTTATTGCTCCATTTTGAGGTTCTATGGTTACTGTCCAATATCGTTCTCCATTATGGTTATATAATTCTGCATTTGGCGTTTTTTCATTAAAAATAATTAGATTAGACTCAGCTATTGAATATATAGGGGTAATTAATAGGATCAGAAAAAACACTATTATTAAAGGAACTATCTTCATGATATAGACTAAGTTAATAGTTTTATATTTAAAGTTATCTATGATTTTCATTTTTTCATTATATCTACTAGATTTTGTGTTAGATTTCTACATATTCCATCAGTTAAATTAAATTTACTTACACAATCCCTAAAGTACAATTTAGATGTAAAGTTTAATCTATCAATCATTATTAGGTTTCTTAGACCACTAAGAACATTATAACCTGCGTGAGCAAATATACTCAACCATAAATTTCCACTTTTATGATAGATATAGCCGATTATTAACCCTCCAAAAAATAAATTTATGAATCTTAATGGAAACGTCAAAATCCTGAAACTCATAAAATGAAAAAAAACGAATATCAAAGAAGCAATTGAAATTGAAAAAAATGTAGCTAAAAATTTATGTACATTCTTAGACTGAAAAAAATGAAAGAAGAAATTTTGAAAATACCCTCTAAACAAAATTTCCTCCCATATAGCTACAGTAATAATTTGAGTTATTAGAAAAGAATATACACGAAACAAAGAATTAAAAACTCCAACTTTTAACCCCAATAAAGATGCTAAATCGGCATTCATTAATTGTAAAGAACTGAATACTGCAAATAATCCAAACAAAGTTATTAATAATCCTATAAGGGACTTTTCTGCATTTTTGATATTCAATCCTATCTGCATTAGTGTTTCTTTTAAACGCAATTTCCTTTGTCTAAATGTAAAACATATGAATAGTACAGGAAGAATTTTAAAAAATAACGAATTCATATCTAATCCCAAAAAATAAATTATCTTTATAGGGGCTATTAAATTGTATAATATTATTGAAATAATGGAAACAGCAATTATCATTGCCATTTTAATAAAAGACAGCTTCCAATTCCCATTTCTCCAAAATTCAGGATTAGGTGGCATTATTTAAAGGGTATATTGTACCTCTTATTAAAATTTTCTTTTTGTAAAGCAAAAGACTAAATGTCCGAAGGACGGAACCCCTCCTTAGATTCCTAAAAAAATCTTTGGGCAAAGTTGTTTAATCTTCTGATTAAATGAAATTGAAAGAATCAAAATTTTTACAGTGCTGAGATTTTTATTCTTCTTTGATGGCCCTTATAATAGAATCTATATCCATTCTTTTTTTGATGTAGACTATTAAACTACGAATAATTAAAATTATCAAAATGGTAAGTGATACTATAAATATTGCCTTCCAAAGTTCAGCACTTAAAAACCACTTTTTAAAATCTGCAGTAAGAAGAGTTATTATTATTGTAATTACTATACCTGCATAACAGAATACATCAAATTTATTTTTAATTGAACTTTCCCAAGAATGTAATTTAAGTCTTAATTTATCCTCTGTTATTTTTAATATATCACTTTTAGTTCTATCATACACAGTAAATTCTTTAGTGGAAGATGGATTAATGTTTGCTCCCGGCATTTTCTTTATCTTCCTCCTTAATGTCTTTTAGAAAACCCAAGGCCCCTAATGAAAAATCTAAAATATATCCACAATAATCACAAATAACAGATATACTTGGGACACTTAATCCAGTTATTTGAACATCTTTTATTGAATCATTCAAAATTCTACGAGTATAACCATCAACAACAGAAAAATTTGGATGACTACATGAAGGGCATTTCAAATCAATTTTTTTTTCATTTAGTCGCCTGCTTAACTCTGTTATTACTTTATCCTTCATCTCTTGTGAAATTCCCATAGAAAAGAGAAGAAAACTACTATTTATAAATATTTCCCGCTGAAGGCATTATGCAATCATTAGATACTCAAAAGAAAAAAATAAAATCCCCGCTCCCGGACTTGAACCAGGGATCTCTCCGTCTCAGCTGTTTGCATATCATTCCAAGTTAATACTTATGGTCAAGCAACGAGTTTATCTACAGCGGAGCGTTCTAGCCATTGTTCCCCACTCCCTAAGGATATGAGTCTAAACTAAGCGGGGCTAGACATATTGGATTGATAGTTTTATATATAAATATGTTGGTTTTTATTTAGATGGGTTTTTAACTTATGACAGTACTGCGCTCCGTGCGAATATGTTATTATTTAATGCGAGCAAGGATTCTCACAAGACAATGTGCTTTGTGGGGACTTCGCTGGGCAGTACTGTCACTTGAGATAACTGAGCTCAAAAAAACAAAGCTTTTTAAACAAATTGTATTTTCTAATAGAATACCAATGATTAATGAACTCTATATATAGTATATAGAGGGAATGAGGAAGTATTCTAATAATTCCTCGTGGAAGGTGAATAAAAAATGACAGATGATAAAATAGATATGATATATGAAGCTATTGAGATAGCAAAAGCAACTGGAAAGTTGAGAAAAGGAACTAATGAAGTTACAAAAGCTATTGAGAAAGGGGATGCAAAATTAGTTGTTATAGCTAAGGATGTAAACCCTCCTGAAATAACAATGCACATTCCTTTGTTATGTGAAGAAAAGGAAATGATATGCGCAGAAGTTCCTTCAAGAGAAGAACTTGGAGCAGCAGCAGGTATAGAAAAACCAACTGCAGCAGTTGCAATAGTTGTAGAAGGAGAAGCAAAAAAGATTATAAAAGAGATAGCAGAAAACTCAAAGAAAGAATAAAAATATAAAAAATGTTTGACATTTTTTAATTGTCAAAAACGAGGTTTTTAACATGACTGAAACTAAACCAGTAAAAAAAGAAGGTGGAGCTATTGTACCCAATAGTTCGAGCCAAGCTCAAACTAAACCAGAAGCAGCACCTCAGAAAAGGAAAGGAAAACAGGAAGAAGTTAAGAAAGGCGCTGTTTACTTTACAAAAGCTACTCCTGCAAAAGTAGAAGAGATTATTGGAAGGACAGGAACAAGAGGAGAAGCTATCCAGGTAAGATGTAAGGTTTTAGACGGAAGAGATCAAAATAAAGTTTTGAGAAGAAACGTTAGAGGCCCTATACAGGTAGGCGATACTTTAATGCTAAGAGAAACTGAAATTGAAGCAAGAGCATTAAGCAGAGCTGGTAGAGGTTCGGGAAATAAATAAATCTCTAAGAGATTTATTTTGGTCCTCCCCACTAGCGAACAACTATGGTGACTTTCCCTCCCCAACATGGGAAGTAGGGTTAGTACAACTAAAATCAATGGAGAACAAATAAAATGGTAAAATGCACTTTTTGCGAAAATGTACTGAAACCTGGAACAGGTAAGATGTATGTTAAAAAAGACTCTAAAATATTTTATTTTTGCACTAATAAATGCGAAAAAAACATGCTTAAACTTAAGAGAAAACCATATAATGTAAAGTGGAGCGGCAAGTTTAAGAAAGAGAAATAAAAGTTAATTGAAAATGACAGAAGAACAATCACTTGTCTTAATAAAACCAGATGGTTTAGTTAAATCTCTGACAGGAAATATTATTTCCAAACTGTCAGAAACAACTTTAAAGATAGTTGGAGCTAAGATAGTTCAGGTAACAAAAGAGCTGGCAGAAGAGCATTACCAGCATTTAAGAGAAGAGAAATTCTTTGACGAACTTATAAAATACATTGTTGGTGAATTTCACACTAAAAGAGTTCTTGCTATGGTTTATCATGGTGAGGATGCAATAAAGAAAATAAGAAAAATTGTCGGAGAAACAAACCCTGAAAGCGCAGAACCAATAAGCATAAGGGGAAAATACGGCAGGATAACAACAACAGGTGTTTTTGAGAATGTTGTGCATGCTTCTGAAAATACAAAAGAAGCAGAAAGGGAAATCAAATTATGGTTCAGGCCTGATGAATTGGTCTATACAATTTATCCTACTGAGATTGAAAATGTGAAGATAGATAGGGTTTTTTGGAAGAAATAATTTTCTTAGGGAAAATTATTTTGGGACCTCCCCACCAGTACACGCTTAGAAATGTTTCGCATTTCTGGCGACTTCGTCCAGAAGTCAACTAGAATGAGTGTCCCTCCCCGACGGCAGATGTGTTGGGTAAACAACTAATATTAATTAAGAATGGAGGAATAATACAATGGCAGAAAAGATGGTTGACAAGGTTTTCAGGATTATGCAGGATCCTAAACAGATTAGAAATATCGCTACTTGTGCTCATATTGATCATGGTAAGACAACATTCTCTGATAATCTACTAGCTGGTGCTGGAATGATGTCAAAGGAAGATGCCGGCAGTGCTTTAAAGCTGGACTTCCACGATGATGAACAGGAAAGAGGAATTACAATTGATACAGCAGCGGTTTCTATGGTTCACGAATCAGAAGGAAAAGAATATCTGATTAATTTACTGGATACTCCAGGACACGTTGATTTTGGAGGAGACGTTACAAGAGCTATGAGAGCGGTTGACGGAGCTATTGTTCTTTGCTGTGCTGTTGAGGGAATAATGCCTCAGACAGAAACTGTTTTGAGACAAGCTCTAAAGGAAAGAGTTAAGCCTATTCTATATATTAATAAGGTTGACAGATTAATTAAAGAAGTTAAATTAACACCAGAAGAGATGCAAAAGAAATTCATCGATATTATCAATAATGTTAATAGACTAATAAAGGAAATAGCTGAAGAAGGTTATGGAGAGAAGTGGCAGGTAAGTGTACAGGATGGAACTGTTGCTTTTGGTTCTGCTTATCATAATTGGGGATTATCATTACCATACATGAAGAAGAAAGGCATTACCTTTAAAGACATAATTGATGCTTATACTGAACCTGATGAAAATAAATTAAAAGAAAACATCAAAGTTTTAGCTGAAAAAGCACCATTAGCAGAAGTTGTTCTGGATATTGTTATTCAACATCATCCTAATCCTGTTGATGCTCAAGATTACAGAATTCCAAAGATATGGCATGGTGAACTTGAAAGTGAAGAAGGTAAATCACTTAGAGCATGCAATCCAAAAGGGCCTTTATTCTTTGTATGTACAAAGATAGTTATTGATCCTCAGGCAGGAGAGATTGCTGCAGGAAGATTATTTTCAGGAACAATGGAAAAAGGCAAGGAAGTATATCTGAGCATGAATAAGACAGAAGGAAGAGTACAACAGGTTTTTATTTACAATGGAGCTAAAAGAGAAATTGTAGATGATGTTCCATGTGGAAATATTATAGGAATAGCAGGTGTAAGAACATTTGTTGGAGAAACTATTTCCTTAAATGAAACAGAACCTTTTGAAAAGATATCTCATATATTTGACCCGGTTATTACAAAAGCAATTGAAGCTACTAAACCAGCAGATTTGCCAAAACTGATTGAAATTCTTAGAATAGTTGGAAAAGAAGATCCTACTATTCAGATTGAAATTAATGAAGAGACTGGAGAAAATCTGATGCATGGTATGGGTGAACTGCATCTGGAAGTTATTGAAAACAGAATCAGGGATGAGAAAGGCCTTAAAGTTAAGACCTCAAATCCTATAGTTGTTTACAGAGAAACGATAGGAGCAAAATCCGGTGAAGTAGAAGGAAAAACACCTAATAAACATAATAAGTTTTTTTTCTATGTTGAGCCTTTAGAGCCGGCAATCAGGGAAGCTATCAAAAAAGGAGAAATACCTGAAATGAGGCTTAAGAAAAAAGACCTAGTTATCAGAGATAAGCTAGTTGAATGTGGAATGGAAAGCAAAGTTGCTATAAAGGTAAAGGATATTTACAAAGGCAATATGTTCATAGAACAAACCAGAGGATTGGTTCATATTGGAGAAGTTATGGAAATGATTCTGGACGTGTTTGAAACTGTTATCAATGCAGGACCTTTAGCTAAAGAACCATGCATTGGTGTTAAGGTTATCTTTACAGATGCTAAACTGCACGAAGATGCAATCCATAGAGGACCTGCACAGGTTTATCCTGCAATCAGGGATTCTATAAGGGGAGCTATGATGCAGGCAAAGCCAATAATGTTTGAACCTTATCAGGTACTCCACATAGAAGCTCCTAATGAGTTTATGGGCGATCTTAGTAAATTGATAAGTAATAAAAGAGGGCAGCTGCTTGATATGCAACAGGAAGGTTCGTTGGTTGTTGCAAAAGCAAAAATGCCAGTAGCTGAACTGCTTGGATGGAGTTCAGATTTACGAAGCGCAACTGGCGGTCGTGGAAATAGTTCTCTGATTGATCAGATGTTTGAAAAAGTTCCTGGTGAACTGCAAGAAAAAGTTGTTAAGTCTATCAAACAGAGAAAGGGATTGACTGATGCTATGGTTGGTGCTTAGATTTTTTATTTCTTTTTCTGACTATTAAAATAATCAATACTGATACTACAAGACCTAATGCTAAAAACTGACCATAAAAATAACTTAAATCCGGGGGGGCAACATCAAAATTAATGAATAACCTACTTTGTATTACAATTGTACCATTGTTTGAACCTGCACTAATTAATTCTCCACTATAACTTTTTATTTTTCTTTCGAAAGGTAATATTGCAAACCCCACTATCCCCTCTTCTTTAATTGTTTTCTCTTTTATTTTTATTAAAACTTCTTTGGTTTCACCAACCCCCATATCACCAATATCCTTTCCTTCAATAGAAGTTGATCCAGCTAATTCCTCATCTAAAGTAAGACTAACATCTTCAATATCACAATTCCCGCTATTCATTATAGATCCTTTAATGGCGCCATTTTTAGAAATTAAAATTTTATCTGGGAAATTTATATCTAAAGAATAGATACAATAAGGTTGTGTTTTTTCTTTTTCTGCTGATTTCTGTTGTTTTACAATTAATTCATTATCTTTTTTTCCAGTTTCAACTCCATTACCTATTTTTAGAGTTTCTTGAGTGGATTCTCTCTTAACAAAACTCCTACTACCCCTGCCGCCACCACTATTTTGATTATTTGAATTAGATGGCGCACTATAAGTGCATGAAGCAATAAACTCAGAATAATTTCCAGTATAATTATCTGCTGTTAAGCCAGTTATATTAAAGCAATTGTTCGAATCATTAACTTCATTACAATATTGTTTGCTATCTTGTTGACAATCCCCATAAGACAAACAACTCCAAATAGGTGTGCAGTAATCACATTCCACAAATGTATCATTATCTTCTGGAAGACTGGTTGTTGTTCCGCATTCATTTTCGTCTGTATAATACTTCAGTTTGGTATTGTTGGAATAACAGTTGGTGTAATCCAATATCCAGTTCTCCTCACAGGCAACATTTGTTGTATATCTCAATGTCATAGAATTCAATATAGGTGTGTTTGTTTCATCAGAAATTAATTCTGCCCTTAATCTTATTTCAGAACTATTAATTGGGCTTAAATTAAAATCATTAACTAAATTCCAATTCTCTCCAGAATCAGTCGAATAGTAATAATTGATTGTTTGCTCATTTAATGATTCTTCTGTACTTAGTAAATCCCATCTCCCAAAATTCTCAACAGTAAAATCTTCTGTATCAATTGTTGCCGAATCAGAATAAGTTGTATTTTCAATATTATAGCTGTTATTAATAATACTATACGCATAAACATAGTCAATTTTAATATTCTCTGGATCAATATTAAACATCTCTGTTGAATCAGCCAATCCAGAAATAGTGATATTATACCACCCCTCATTACCATCATAATCTATCTTACCGTATCCTGGACTAGAACATTGACTACCATAATCACAAATATATATCTCAGAAGCTGTTCCAGATTTCAGATATATGGCAATAACATCATTATCGCCTAATTCATTACCAAATACTATATTGAATATTTTACCCTTATCCACTTCAAATTTTTTATTATCTAAAGCATCAACTTTATCTGTCTTATCACTTGGATTGTATAATGCTTTAACTATGCTAATTTCTTCAATATCATGAGTAGAGTAGATATAATCAAATTTAGCTTTTCCCCCAACTGGGTTGATATTGAATCCGATAGCTGCATGACTTAATCCAGAAATAGTGATATTATACCACCCCCCATTACCATCATAATCTATCTTACCGTATCCTGGACTTTCACATCCATCTCCTAAGTCGCATAAGATTATTTCATCAGCATTACCTGATTTCATATATAAATGAAGGATATCCCCATTATTTAAATCGTTCTCAAAAATGATATCAAATATCTTATTTTTATTAGCTTCAAATTTTTCATTATCTAAAACATTAACCTTATCTGTTTTATCACTTGGGTCATATAATGCATTAGCAACATAATAATTATCGTAGCTATAACTCTCAACATTTATTGTTTCTATATTTGCAATTAATCTTACCCCCTCACTTAAATTAATTAATGCACCATTATAAGTATATTCTTCAATATTACTAAAATCCCACTCTTTTATATTTTCTGTTTCTTCGGCGATATTGAAAAGTTATATTAGTGGGCTTCCCCACAAATGTTTTATGACAAATAAAACGTTGGTGGTGGGGAGGCCCACAAAATGGTTGATTGGAAAAGGAGTATAAATTTGTTGCGGAAAAATT
>Ga0233431_1000549_pt1 | contig 80450 bp, 106 predicted proteins | sample SI_118_April2016_FD_179867 | JGI IMG/M metagenome (GOLD analysis project Ga0233431, IMG submission 179867) | Seawater microbial communities from Saanich Inlet, British Columbia, Canada - SI_118_April2016_200_MG | ecosystem: Environmental > Aquatic > Marine > Inlet | place: Canada: British... | reverse complement strand
GAAGCAAGTGATACTCCCATCGAAGTTGCACCTAATGCTGTTGCTAAAAATAAACTCGTAAGTAATGAGAAACCCTGCATCTGGGTTAAAATAATTACTGCAATTACTGGCAGTGTAGAACTCAATAATGATATTGATATGGATGTATTTTTGTATTTTAATAATTCCTTTATTGAACCGTGTTCAAAACCTGCTAAGAATATTAATAATATAATTCCAAGTTCTGCAAACAGCTTAAATGTCATATCGGGACTAATAATTTTTAGTACTGCTGGACCAAGTAATATTCCAGTTAATATTTCACCTAATAAAGCAGGCATTTTTAGCTTCTGAGCTAATTCACCAAATAATTTAGCAAGTAGTAATAAAATTGCCAACCCTAAAAAAATATTAATATCCATTATTTCTTACCTTTTTTATTACCTTTCGTTATTTGTTTATAATGCCTTAAAATCGCAATATCTGTTAATATGCCTAATAATTTTTTTCTTTTATCAACTATGGGGATAGTTGATATGCCTTTATCATACATTATTTGTATAATATCAGATAATTCATCATCTAGATAAGCAACAATTTCATGTTTATTGAAAAAATCGTCAACGATATTAGAAAAAGACGATTGTAAATTTTTTATAGCTTCAAAGTCTAGCCCCTCGGAAGATAGTCTTTGTTTAGCAATAAGCTTCAAAAGTAAATCTTTTTGATTTAGTTCACCAATAACTTTACCTTTTTTATTAATTACTGGTAATGAAGATTCAGGAACGGAAATTAACAAATTAATTGCTTTTAAAATATTCTCGTGTGGTTTAATTGTTTTTGGATTTAAAAGCATAATATCTTTTATCTTCATATTATATAATTCATTATATATATTTATAGTTTGCTGAGTAAAATCTAACCAATAAAATTGTTTAAAAAAGTATCCAAATTGTTATAAAATCGAATTCTTACCTGAGCTATGGTTAAACCTGAGTTAATAGCTAGAAAGAAATCTAAACAAACCAAATCTAAAATGGATTGGAGTAGAGTTGAAGAGCTATTAGCTGAAAAACTCGCTGACAGAGTTAAAATCAAACTTAAAATAAGAGAATCAGATGAATTAGAAAATGCTGATGAAATAGAAGATGCTGTTGACGAAGGTGAATTTTCACAAGAAGAGCTTGATGAAGAAATTAACTCAAGAGAAATCGCTTATTTTTTCATCCACAGACACATAAATAAAATACACAAAGTTGGCTAAATTATATTCTTAGAAACAGTTAAAAACCGCTTATTTCTCGTATAATTATGCTGGGGTACCGAAGTGGTCAAACGGGCAGGACTTAAGATGAGCCCTTTCTTGTAAGAAAGGTTTCACAGTCCCAAAGAACAAATTATAAGACATCCTGTGGCTTAGTGCCTACGCAGGTTCAAACCCTGTCCCCAGCACATTTATTTTTATTCTGGAAAGATTATGTTATGGCGATCAGATTACGTTTAAATAAAAAGAATGTAAAAAAGGCGCTAGTTGAGTTCTGAATACCTATTCGATACCTTTATATATGAATAAGTATTCATAATTATTAGAGCTGAAAAAAGCTTAGGAGGAAAATAAAATGCCAAATCAAGATGGAACGGGAAGATTAGGACGAGGACGAAACTGCGACGATGTCGCTATATCTGATAGAACTGGTGGCGGTTTCGGACGAGGAAGAGGATTAGGACGTGGCCTTGGAAGAGGTTCTGCAAGAGGTGCGGGATACGGATTTCGAAAAACAGATTATCAAACACCAACTAAAAAAGATGAAAAATCTTACTTAACTACTGAACTAAAAGCTGCTGAAGAAGCCATATCTGAAATTAAAAAGAGACTACAAGATTTAAAGTAGTTTCTTTTTTATATTATTATATTTAAATAATTACATGAAAATTGCATTTGCAGCTGAAGGCGAAGGAATTAGTGCTAGTTTAGCTTATCATTTTGGTAGATGTCCGTACTATGTTTTTGTTGAATTAGAAAGTAACAATATCAAAAGTACAACTACAAAGAAAAATCCTTTTTTCAACAAACATGAAGAAGGATCTGTGCCAAAATTTATTGCGGGTGAAAAAGCAAAGATTATGATTACAGGTGGAATCGGACCAAAAGCTATAGAATGGTTTGATAAGTTGGGAATAATCGTAATAACTGCTAAACCTAAAGAATTAACTGCGGTTTTGAAAGATTACTTGGATGGAAAATTATCTGGAGCAAAATCATGCAGAACTTAAAAATAAAACGACTTAAACAAGCAGTAATCAAAGCCAGCAAAGGTATATGGAATGCAGTCCCGATGATTATATGTGTTGTATTATTGATTGGATTACTGAACGTATTGATACCTAAATCTACATATTCAAAAGTTTTCACAAACAGTATTTTTGATCCAGTAATTGGGGGGGCATTAGGAAGTATTCTTGCAGGCAGTCCTATAACAAGTTATATACTTGGTGGAGAATTTCTTGCGCAAGGAGTTAGTTTAGTTGCAATCACTGCTTTTATTGTATCGTGGGTAACAGTAGGTATTGTTACACTACCTGCTGAAATAGTAATGCTTGGAAAAAAATTTGCAATAACAAGAAATGCCATTAGCTTTGTATTTGCCATTCTAGTTGCAATAATTACTGTCGGGGTGCTTAACTTACTATGAAACAAACAAGTTTGTTGCCGTTTAATCAAAAGATTAAGCTGAAGCTTCAAGATATAAGCAAAGCATGGTATTTTGTTATCTCAATTATATTTATTTATATAATTCTTGGCGTAATTGATTTTACAAAAGCATTAGAATCATTACAATTCTCAGCAAGTGTTTTCATAAAAATTATACCTGTTTTTGTTTTAGTCTTTGCTTTAATGGCTATAACTAATTATTTTGTTACACCTAAAAAGCTAGCCGGCTGGCTAAACAAAAAGCATGGTTGGTTGATAGCGATTGTTGCAGGTATAATCTCAACAGGTCCAATTTATATGTGGTATCCTATGCTTCAAGACTTGCAGAAGCAAGGAGTTAAAAACGGATTGATAGCAACTTTCCTATACAATCGGGCAATCAAACCAGCACATCTGCCTTTAATAATTATATACTTTGGACTTGCTTTTACAGTTGTCCTAACTATTGTGATGGCTGTCTTATCTGTTATTCAAGGCTGGCTAGTTGAGAAAATCGTTGACTACTTTTAAATTACTGCCAAACTTACAGCCATTACAGCCATTCCAATAAACACCCCCGCAATTGTAATATGATGTTTTTCATATTTAAGTGCGTTAGGTAAAAGCTCATCAAAGCTTATGAAAACCATAATTCCAGCCACTGCTGCAAGTATAATATTAAGTATAAAAACATTTAGAAAATTCATTAAAAATAAGTAAGCAATTATAGCACCAATCGGCTCAGCAATTCCTGAAAACGCAGCATATGAAAAAGCCTTAATTTTGTTTCCAGTAGCATAATAAATCGGCATAGCTATAGCAATACCTTCCGGAATATTATGTATTGCAATTGCAATAGCAACAATCAATCCGAGTCTAATATCTACAATCGATGAAAAAAGAACAATCATACCTTCCGGAATATTATGAATAGTAATCCCCACAGCTACTAAACGCCCACATCTTTCTAATTCTTTTTTCTTGCAAGGTGGATTTTCAGCTTCATATGAATGTGGAATAAGTATATCAATTAGGTATATTATCAAGATTCCTACAAAGAATGAAATAATCGCATAGTTATAGCCAATATTTTCAATGCTTTCACCTAAAAGTTCGGTCAAAGAAATAAAAATCATTACTCCTGCTGCAAAACCCATACCAAGAGATAGGTAACTTAATTTAGGTTTTTTTATAAAAAAGATAATTGCTCCACCAATTAGTGTAGAAAGTCCTGCTAATATCGTAAGAATAAATGCATTAATCATTTTCTAATATTTAAGTATAATATAAAAACATTATGAATATATATGCAAAAAATCGTTAGGTTTTTATATGAATATGTATTCAATTAATATTATGAAAATAGCAATTGCATCTGAAGGTAAAACAGAAGATTCTAAAATAAGTGGAGCTGCTGGAAGAGCACTGTATTACCTTATTTTTGAAGATAAAAAACTTGTAAAAACTATTGAAAATCCTTTCAGACGTGGCAGTGGTGGCGCTGGTTATTCTGTTGCTCGCATGCTTGCTAATGAAAAAATAGATGAAGTTGTTGCCGGCCAATTTGGTGGAAACATGACTGGCGCTTTAGAAGAAAATGGAATCAAATCAAAAACTGCTTCAGGAAAAGTAAAAGAGGTAATTCAATGACACCAAGACCGTGTATAAACAGACGAGTAAGATTTAATCCTAATGCAGATTATTTTAAGCCTGCAGGTATTCCTATGCGAACTCTTGAAGAAGTTCAACTGACTCTTGGAGAAGCAGAAGCAATTAGATTATTTGATGTTCAAAACTTAGAGCAAAAGCAATGTGCTGAGAAAATGGAAGTTTCGCAACCAACATTTTCACGAATTTTAGACTCCTCAAGAAAGAAAGTTGCTGATGCACTGATTAATGGAAAAGCAATAAGAATTGAAAAATGAAAGCATTAAAATTTGCTTTGGTGTTGTTAGTAATTCTTAATATATTTGCAGTTGTGTCGGCTGAAGAAACCTGTGCATATTTTTTCTATGGTGAAGGATGTCCGCACTGCGGAAAAGTCAAACCATACATTGACGAGCTCAACCAACAACCAGAAGTTAATATACAGATTTTTGAAATATATCACAACCGAGAAAATGCGGTTTTACTTAATGATTTTTACGAATCCTATAATGTTCCAGCAAATTCAAGAGGAGTTCCTACGGTTTTAATCAATGGGAAATATTTAGTAGGTGATGATCCAATTTTAGATAATCTTGAAACTGAACTTATTAAAAACAAGGGTGTTTCTTGTCCATCTTTAGTAAATGAAGGTGCTACGGGCGTAACTGGACAATCTTCATCAACAAATGAGTTTGGCGGTCTATCCATATTGACGGTAACTGGAGCAGCATTTGTTGATTCAATTAATCCATGTGCAATCGCAGTTCTTTTGATTTTACTTTCAGCATTACTAGCTTCGGGTGAGAAAAAACGAGCACTAAAAGCTGGAATTGCTTTTACAATATCAATATACATTTCATATTTCTTATTTGGAATTGGTTTGTTCAAAGTGATTCAAATTTCAGGAGTCTCATATACCTTTTACAAACTTGTTGGCTTGCTTGCAATTATTGTGGGTATCTTTAATTTAAAAGATTGGATCAAACATGGCTCTTTGGGTTTTGTGATGGAGATTCCACGATCGTGGAGACCTACGCTTAAGAAATTGCTTAATAAGGTTACATCACCAATTGGCGCATTTTTAATGGGATTCTTAGTGTGTTTGTTTGAACTACCTTGTACGGGAGGACCCTATATTGTAATACTCGGCTTGCTTGCTCAAAGAACAACACAGATGCAAGCTTTACCAATACTTGCGTTTTATAATCTCGTATTTATACTACCACTATTGGTCGTTACCTTCCTTGTATTTAGAGGCTTTACAACAATAGAATCAGCAGACAAGTGGAAAGAAAAGCATATCCGAAAGCTCCACTTAATTGCAGGTATTGTTATGATAGCATTAGGTGCAGTAATTCTAAGTGGATTAATCTAAACCATAAGATTCCATAAATCCAGTTATTAATTTATATTCCTTGAGATAGCCTGAACCCTTAGCAGTTAGTGAATATGTTTTGCCTTTCGGGTTTTTAGTTTCTGTAATAAAGCCTTTTGAGATAAGTTCATTCAAATACTGCTCAAGCATTTGATGTGAGAGATTTGCTTTATACATTATATGTGTCGGTTTTGTCTTGCCAATCTGAATCGCTTTGAGAATGTCATAAATAACTTGAAGACTTTCTCTTTTTGATTTCATTTCTTAAGCAACCTCAGATTAACTAATACACATACATATGCAATCAGCTCTAAGGACCTTCCAAGTATGAAGAACAATCCCTGGCGGGCTGCAAATATAAATGTAAAATTACTAATTAGCAAAAAGACAAACGCAATCAAAACCAGTTCTGTCTTTAAGTTCTTATGCGCCCGATAGTTCCGATAATAAAACAATACGAGGAACATTAACATGAAAGAGGAAATAATATGAAATACATGAATAGACATGGGGTTAAACAGAATCGGGATCAAAACCAACCCTAATAACAACCCAAGTAATTGCTTGCTCCGTGTTTTGCAAGTCATATAAACCAAAAGAATTAGACCAACTGAAAACAGGATTTCATGAGAAAACGTAGACGCAGTAATAAACGGAACTGCTGTTCTAAATTTAGCTCTAACAACTGTTTCAAGCTTATACTTCAAAACAATTCCAAGAATCACCTGGAGAATATATGCAAGTGCAAAAGACAAGAATGCAAAACTAAAAAGTTTCAACTCTTTCCGACCTGTAAGTTTGTAAACTTTGTATGAAATAAAACTAACTAAAAAAGTCGTAACAGCAAAAGCCAAAGTAAAAAGTATATTAAGATTCATAAATCCTTGAGAAATTGCATAAGGTGGCATACTAAGAAAAGCTTAATTTTGTTTAAAAGAGTTGTGAAGGATTCCTCTTATTTATCCTTAACAGCGCTTTAATAAAGCAAATTTATATTTCCTTCAGGAGAACCAAAATGAAAAATAATAAAATAATTGGAATGATGGCGCTGTTCGTTATTGGTATGATAGTATCAGTAGGAGCAGTCAGTGCATATAGGGGTAACTATTCAATAGAAGGTCCTAACTGCTCACCTGAAAGGCACGAAGAAATGCAACAAGCATTTGAAAATCAAGATTATGAATCATGGTATAACTTAATGACTGAAGATGGAAGACATCCACGAGTTGTTGATGTTGTAAATGAAGATAATTTTGATGTGTTTGTCAAAGCACATGAAACTGGAAAATCTGGCGACACTGAAACTGCTGCACAATTGCGAGCTGAACTTGGACTAAATAACGGTATGGGTCCAAAAGACGGAACAGGTTTCAGAAGAGGAATGGGTTCAAGACAAGGTCTTAGAGATGGTTCTGGAGCTGGACAGATGAAAGGTCAATGAAAAAAGTAATTCTTCCTTTATTTTTTATTTTTAGATAAGCTTTTTATTACTATAATCTCATATATTTACATATATCCCGACAAACAGGAACAAAGTGGACTCGTTGTGTCCCCAGCACTGAACCTTTTTCTTGTAAGAAAAACGTTCTCGAAAAAGAACATTTTCAAAAATGAAAACATGTAAAATAGGTTCTATAGAAATTAAGAATAACATTTGTCTAGCGCCGATGGCAGGTTTAACAGATATTGCTTTTAGAGTGTTAGCTAAAAAACAAGGTGTTGGATTAGTCTGGACTGAAATGGTTTCTGTAAATGCCATCAACCAAAACAATGGCGTTACAATGAGAATGACTGAAATCGATCCTAACGAAAGACCTGTTGCAATTCAATTATTTGGTCAGCAGATTGAGCAGATTGAAAGAGCAGTTAAGAAAATCGAAGACCGCGCAGACATTATTGATTTTAATATGGGCTGTCCTGCAACACATATTATTAGAGCAGGTTCTTGTTCTGCATTATTAGGTCGACCTGAAAAAGTTAAAAAAATTATTGAAACAATTCGCAAATCAACAAAGAAACCAATCACTGTAAAAATAAGAATAGGTCTTAATGACTACAAAAAAAATCATGTTCGAATTGCTAAAATTATTGAGCAAGCAGGAGCAGATGCAATTATAGTTCATGGCAGAACTGTTGCTCAAAAATATTCAGGGATTGTAAATTACAAAGCAATTAAAGAAGTTAAAGATGCGGTCTCAATTCCTGTAATTGGAAATGGTGATATTGTTGATGGCGCTTCTGCTAAGAAAATGTTTGATGAAACAGGTTGTGATGCGATTATGGTAGGTAGGGCTGCTGCCAAAGACCCGTTCATATTCAAGCGAATTATTCATTATCTAAAAACTGGAAAAGAACTTCCTGAACCAACTGATAAAGAAAAGATAAATCACTTTTTTGAATATGCAAAACTCTGTGAAAAATATACTATTAGAGTAGGTCATTTAATTGCTCACGCACATTTATTCACAAAAGGAATTAGAAAAAGCACAATACTTCGTGAACAAATTAATACAGTAAAAACGCGCGATGAAGTAATTGCGCTAATTAAATCATTTAAGAAAAAGCTTAAAAACTAATTAGATTGAATAGCATATGAAAACACCAAAAGCTGATGTTAAAAATATAATTGTTGCTGGAAAGTCTGGAGCTGGAAAGCAACCTCGTATTGATGTTATTGCTGAAGAGCTAGGATTAAAACAGCTATCTACTGGAACAATTTTTAGAGATATTCTTTCAAAAGATACTCCTCTTGCTAAAAAAGTAAAATATTATGTAGAAAATGGTAAGTGGGTTCCTGATGAAGTTACAAATGAAGTATTTGCTGAATACTTTAAACGCCATGATTTCAAAGGGTGTATTCTTGATGGATTTCCACGGACTGCTGAGCAAGCAAAATTCTTAATGAAACTATTAAGAGAAAATGGTAGTCATGTTGATATGATTATAGAAGTTCATAGAGAAGACGAACATATTGTAAATCATGTTATTCACAGACGGATTTGTAAAACATGTGGTAAAACATATCATATGGTAGATAACCCACCAAAAGGTAAAAAATGTAGTAAATGTGATGGTGAAGTTTATCACCGAAGCGATGATACTGTAGAAAAAATCAAAAGCAGATTAAATGAATTCCATACAAAAGTTGTTCCTGCAATTGAAGAATTAAAGAAAAATGATATTCATTTTGTTATGGTAAATGGTTTCTTAAATCCTTGGACACCAACTAAAGTTCAAGAAACTGTTCGAGAAGCATTAAAAACAAAGATTGATTTGTGAAAGTTTCTTTAGAAAACATAAACTTAAATATTAATTAATATTTTCTTAATATGCATAATAAAAGCTGGATTAAATATGTAATTGGTTTGCTAATTTGTATAATTATTAGAAGATTTGTTCCAATGCCTATTCCAAATATTGAACCAATTATGTTTACAATGATGCCTTTTGCAAAAAAATATGGAAAAATGGCAGGCTTCATATTTGCATTTAGTGCAATTATTGCTATTGATTTTATAACGGGAATTGTTGGTATTTGGACAGCAGTCACTTCAATCACTTATGGTGCAATTGGAATATTTGCAGCACAATATCTATATCAAAAGAAGAACAAAACAAAATATTATGTTGGCTTTGCAATTCTAGGAACTCTTGCTTATGATGCAATAACTGGAATTGGAATGGGAACGCTATTATTTGGTCAAACTTTGCAATTCACAATTCTTGGGCAAATTCCATTTACAATATATCATTTAATTGGTAACGTAAGTTTTGCAGCTTTATTTAGTGGATTAATATACAAATTTATTGTAGCAAATCCTAAACTAGACACTGATGTAGTTTATGATAAAATAAAAACCAAATTTTCACATCGAATTTAAAATGGATAGAGAAACTGAAAAAAGATATGTAGCTGACCAAATCAGAGTTTTATTTCTAACTAAATGGGCAGGTAAGTGGGTTGCTGAAAACGAACTACGACAGCAAAACCGTTTATGGTCACAGGTTTTTCAGGAACTAGTCCAGCAGAAGTTTATTGAAAAGAAACACGAGGGCACTATAACAAAATATAAATGGAAGGAACCTCTTGAGCAATTATGAAGCACGTAATTATCTATCGAAATAATGAAATCAATTTCTCAGTTAAAGCTAATCATTTAGCTAAACGAATTATTCTACGGATTTCTAATGATGGAGAAGTTAATGTTACGATTCCTAGCAAGAGATTTGAACGAGAAGCTATTCAGCTAGTTCAGAAAAAAGGTGCTTGGATTTTAGCGCATTTAAACAAAATTAATCGAGAAACAGAATCTAAGCCAAAGGTTGTTGATGAAATTCAGTTCCTTGGCAATAAATATCCTGTTGAAGTTTTGGGTGGCTCAAAACGTGCTAAGCTAAAATTCAAAACAAACAAGTTTGAGCTATACTTAGGTAACCATACATATGATGATGTCCGAGTTGAACTGAAAAAATGGTATACGACACGCGCTAGGGAAGTTATTCCGAACTTAATTGAAAACTTTGGCTATTCAGATAGAGTTAAACGAATTGCAATCAAAGGTCAGAAAACCTGCTGGGGTTCTTGCTCAACAAAGAACAATTTGAATTTTAATTGGAAGCTAATGATGGCTCCTTTTGAAGTTGTTAATTATGTTGTTGCTCACGAACTAACGCATTTAGACCATATGGACCACTCCGCACAGTTCTGGTCAGCTGTTCAGGAAAAATGCCCAGACTATCTCAGACATCGAGGCTGGCTAAAACACCATGGTCGATTGTTGAAGTTCTAATCGATTGTTTCAACAAAACTTTTTATATCGTAGAGATTTCTCAAAGGAATGAGTATTTTTCCATTTGATGAAGTTAGACCTGAACAGAATAAACTAATGGCAGACATTGAATCTGCTATAAAAGAAGGACAAAGTATAATTGCTCACGCTCCAACAGGTTTAGGGAAAACTGCTGCAGCACTAACTCCTGCGCTTGAATATGCAATTGAAAATAACAAAACAGTTTTCTTTCTAACGTCACGTAATACACAACATACACTAATTATTGAAACTTTACGTGAGATGAATAATAAACAAAAAATTATAGCTGTTGATTTTATTGGCAAAAAAGGTATGTGCCCGCAGATGCTCAATTATGATTCGCGAAGTATAAACTTTATTGAATTTTGCAAGGACCAGCGAAAAACAAAAGACTGTAAATTATTCAATAAGACTCTGGATAAAAATGAAGCTACAAAAAAATCAGAAGAATTTATTGCAAAATTAATTGAAGAAGGTCCACTAAATGTTGAAGAAGTTGTTGCTAGAAGTGTGAATAATTTTTGTGCATATGAACTTTCTATGCTTTTAGCTCAACAAGCAAATGTTATTGTTGCAGATTACTATCACATATTTAGTCCGAAAGTTCGTAAGTTCTTTCTTAATAAGATAAAAAAGGACCTTGCTAATTCAATTATTATTATTGATGAAGCACATAACTTACCAGATAGAATTCGTAATCTTCTAACAAATAAAATCAATACATTAACTCTTTCGAAACTTTCTAATGATATTAAAAATAATGTCCTAGAAGATTTAGATGTTACACTAAAAGATATTGTAAATCGCCTAAGAATGTATGGTGAAAATGCTTTAGGTAATAAAAAAGAAGTAAAAGTAACAAAAGAAGATTTTATTAGCATCGTAGAAACTGCGACAGATGCTACTTATTCAGATTTTATTGAAACACTTGAAACAATTAGCAGTGAAATAGAAGATCCCGATAATGAAGATAGTATCACTCGCTTTGTTGAATTCTTACGTAGTTGGTTAGGTAAAGAAGAGGGATTTGTAAGAATTTTAAAACGCGAATTCACAAAAGCACGTAGACCATTTACATCAATTGAATACAATTGTTTACATCCTGGAGCACTTGCTAAAAAAGTTTTTGATGAAGTTCATTCAGCAATACTAATGTCTGGAACACTTACACCTACAGAAATGTATCGAGATATTTTAGAATTAAAAAAAGATACATTATTGAAAGTATATAGCAATCCATTTCCAAATGAAAATAGATTAGTTTTAGTTTCATCAGATATTACTACAAAATATGAAGAACGGACTGAGCAAATGTTCAAAAAAATTGCTGCTTCTTGTGCATATATAATAAATAATGTTAAAGGAAATTCTGCAATATTCTTTTCATCATATGATATTTTAGCAAAGACAATGATATTTTTAGATAAAATTGTTGAAAAAGATCTTTTTATTGAAAAAAAAGGTATGACAAAAGCAGAACGTTCGCAACTACTTGTAGATTTTAAGCAAAATTTAATTCATGGTGGTGGAGCAATTATTGGTGTGCAGGGTGCTAATTTTTCTGAAGGTATTGATTTACCTGGGGATTTGCTAAAAGCTGTTGCAATAGTTGGTGTCCCATTTGCACCTCCAGATTTACGACAAAAAGCAATTATAGATTACTATGAAAAAAACTTTAGACATGGTTGGGATTATGGATATATTTTTCCTGCAATGAATCGTGCACTTCAAGCAGCAGGTAGATGTATTCGCAGCGCAGAAGACAGAGGCATAATTGCATTTTTAGACAAGCGATTTTCATGGAGTAAGTATGCAAAAATTATTCCACCTGATTGGAATGCTCAAACAACAGATTACTTCGGAGATAAAATACAAAACTTCTTTGATAATTAATTTTAATCAAAAACTTGCTATTTGTTTTGGAGTTAATTCAGTATATTTTCCAGATTCCAATTTTCCAAGTTTTATAGACCCAACTTGAATTCGCTCTAATTTCCTAATTTTATACCCTAATGAATTAAAAATACGTCTAACAATTCTATTTTTTCCTTCATGAAGTATTATCTCAGCAGTAGTTTTATCTACCTGTCTAACTTTTGCAGGAGCAGTTTTTCCATCTTCAAGAGTTACTCCTTTTGATATCTGAAGAATATGTTGTTCAGAAAGTGGCTTGTTTAACTCAACACGATATGTTTTTTTTATCTCATATCGTGGATGCATAATTTTATTTGCAAAGTCGCCATCGTTTGTTAACAAAATAAGTCCTGATGTATTATAATCTAATCTACCAATTGGAAACACTCGGGATTTAATTTTAATATAATGCATAATTGTTTTGTATTTCGGATCTTTCAAAGCAGTAACACAACCAAGAGGTTTATTGAACATCAAGTAAACTCGCTCTTGCTTACTAATCAATTTTCCATCTACAGTAATTTTATCTGAATCTGTTGCTTTGTTTCCTAGAGAAATAACTTTTCCATTAACTTCTACCCTACCTTCATCTATCAATTCTTCTGCTTTTCTACGGGAACAATATCCATAATTACTTATCAACTTCTGAACTCTATGCATAAAAATACTACAATTAATTACATATAAATCTATGCCCCCACTGAGATTTTCATATTCCCAGAATATTAGTTTCTGGGGTTGGAAGACCTCTTTTCTAAAGAGGGATTCCCTTTGAACTCAGGTCCTTCGGTCGAGAACCGAAGATGATTGACCGGACTACACCATAGGGGCCTAAGAACAAACCTTGATTTTAATTTAAAACGGTTTTGTCTGATATAAATCACTTAAATCTTTTGATATAAATTATCTTTAACATGTGCTAGACCATATTTAACAAAATTATTTGGACTTGTTATAGTTACAAAATGAAATAACACAAAAGTATTACGTTTTAGTTTACGAAAATATTTCGCCATATCCATCTTAATAGATTGGTCAATCATTACAAAGTCAATATCTCTAGGATTTAATTTAAGTCCATTTTTATTAGTAACTTCAATAACACCATTTGTAAATTTGTAAACTTTTGTTTCAGGAAACCTAAGATCTGCTAGAATATATTTCTTAGCCTGTATAAATTGGATAATCTCCCTAATATACAATAATTCTGGACCGCTGCCAATATATAATGCAGTGCCGTTTGTTTTAAATGGAGCATTATGATTTGGAATAGTTTTATTCATATCAACATATTCTAAATCAATTTTAGTTTTAACATCCAACCCATTTAGCTGATGTATTTCAATTTGAATTTCAGTACAAATATTCTCTAGGATAACATTAAATTCTACATTAAACAGAACATTTGTCTGACTTTGTGAAGATTTGTAATTAGTTTTACTAAATAATTTCTTTTTTACAGCATTATCAAAATTTTCTAAATAATACAATAATCGTTCAGCATGTTGTGGATTATCAAACTTCTGTTTCTCAATTATAGTTAATTGGTTCTCCGCGATTTTAATAATTTTATCAATTACTGCTAACTTTTCTTCTTGAGTTGCAAATTTATCTTTTGGTGTAATTCTGCAATGAGATAATATTTTTTTAATGCGTTTTAAATGTCTAATTAAAACGGATGGAGACTCTGACATTTATTATATTAAAATGGGAATATAAAAAACTTAGTGTTATTTAGTAAAAATCCATATCTAAATTTTCTAGTAGTTTTTCAGAACAAGTTCTTACGATTATCTCAAACAGCAGACTCTTTAGCCAATTTGGAAATGTGTAAAACTGGCACAAAAGAAGTCCTTTTCTAATTGGCCAAGCTAATTTTGCTTTCCAAAGTTCATCATAATCTCTATCTTCAATGATTGCTTTTGCAAGACAGCGTGCTGCAATTTGTCCATAAACAACCCCGCCACAAGAAAATGGTTTTACTTGCAAAGCTGCATCTCCAACCAAATATATGTTTCCTTTTTGCGCTGTTTTCAAAAGTCCATATCTGCAAACTCCTCCGCTCTCTCCTTTGAATTTCATTTCCTTACTAGGTCCACCAAAGCGCGCTTTTGTTTTAGAAATCGGAACAAACCAATTAAAATATTCTCCACCAAAGCATAAATCTGCAGAATCACCAAACTTTCCTTCTCCGGGCCTGTGCCCCTGGAGCAGCCTCCCCCGCTTCGCTCCCCCAAAAACGATTGTTTTTTGTGAGAAAATCTGCTGAGTATAATCTGCTTTTATCTTAGCTAGCTTTCTAACTCGAGAAAGAGGCCCATCTGCACCAATCAAAATATGTGTTTCAAAATTTCCATTATTTGTCTTAATAATTAAATTATTACTCTTCTTCTGAAAACCCTTAAACTGCATTCCTAACTTGAATTCAGCTCCTGCTTGCTTTGCCTTTGAATATATCCATTTATCCAACTTTGCTCGGTCTACAACCAGAGCAGGTTTCTTAACTGAAAGAGAAAAATTTGTTCCACTGGGTGCAAAAAATCTTGCAGTTTTAATTTTATTTAGTATAATGTTTTTTGGCAAATCAGGATGAATCTCAAGCAACTTTCCAGAAATTAAACCTGTGCACTGAACTGGCTCTCCAATCTTTGTGTGCTCTTCAATCACTAAAACTTTCTTTTTACTTTTTGCTAGCAATTCAGCAGTTCTACAACCAGCAGGCCCTGCTCCAATAATTATTACATCATACATAATAGAGTAACACTTAATAATACTTAAAACACTTTATATTTGTGGGCCCATAGCATAATGGATAGTGCGACTGGCTTCGGAGTAAGCCCTTTCTTAGAAAGAAAGGTTTTACGGTCCCAAAGAACTATTCTTATGGGGACGAAGATACCGGTTGATCAGGGTTCGAATCCTTGTGGGCTCGCTATATAATCCCTCTTTAGAAAAGAGGTTTTATAATCCCAGAAACTACTATTATAATGAAAGTATTCATAATACATGGATCCTATGGAAAAGCTAACAGCAATTGGTTTCCATGGCTAAAAACAGAATTAGAAAAAAGAGGACATACAGTATTTCTTCCTCAATTTCCTATTGGTATTGATAAACAAAATTTAACTTCTTGGCTAAAAATAATTGAAAAATATAAAAAAGATTTAGATGGAGCAGTCTTTTTCGGACACAGTCTATCTCCTGCATTTATTCTTTATTTACTAGAAACTTACAAAGCAAAAGCTTGTTTTTTTGTTTCAGGATTTTTAGATTTCTTAGACAACAAAGAATATGATACAGTTAATTCTACATTTATAACACATAAATTCAACTGGAAAAAAATTAATGAAAATTGTTCAAAATTCTTTGCATATTATGGAGATAACGACCCTTATGTTCCTCAAGAATCTTTATCTAAATTTGTAAAATTAGTTGGAGTAAAACCTCTAATCATAAAAAATGGTGGACATCTTAATTCTGAAACAAATTATAATGAATTTCCACAGCTTCTGAACGACTTCAGGACTATCGAATAACTTTTAAGGTTTTCACTCTACATAAAGAATATGTCACACGTAATGAACAGATTTGAAAGACAAGCTTATCATATTGCTCGTGCAAAACAAACCCGACATCGAGAAACAATTTCTCCTAAAGAAACAGGTAGTGTTGAAGAAGCTTTAGCAAGTTCTGATAAAGCACTTATAAGTCTAGGAATGAAAGAAAAGCCTTTGATGAAATCACTTGTTCAAAGATTTGAGCCAAATATATTAAAAGAACCATTTCAAATAGAAGCAGAATGCAGAGAATATAATTCACTTTTAATTAAAGCTGGACAAGAACGTGTAGAATGGTCAAACAATTGGAGTGCACGATTGAAAGAGATTAGTAGAAAATCAGATGCAGCATTTGATAATTACAGGAACAGAAATACTCCTGAAGCAAAAGCATGGCGACATGAAAGAGATGGAAATAGAGAAATTAGAGTTGAGCCATATTTTGGACAACCAATATCTAAAGGAACGCATAATATTGAAGCAGTAACTCTCAAACAAAAAGAATTAGTCGACTATCAAGTTAATAGAGCGTTAATTAATGCTGCTACATATAACAACCGAGAAAAAGGTCTGATTGTTGGAGCAATAAAAGAATTTCCTCTAGATATATTAATACGAGAATCTATGGAAAATTACCTTCCATCACATTTAATTGGATATAGTCAAACAGTGAGTCAACTTAGCCAGATTCCTGGATATGAAAGACATAAAGACCCAATTCAATATCATCAACCAGGTAGAGCAAGAGTATTTTCTGTTGAAAGAAGAGCAAAAGTGCACTCAGTTAAAAGAAAAAATGGAAAAGAACTTGATCCAAAAGTTGAACAGGCTATTAAAGATATATTTAACGATACTTCAGATGTAGATGTGCCTACACCTATACGGGATGATCAAGGTAGACATCTAATTCAGGGCGACGTTCAAATGAGACCATTCAGAGCAGGTTTAAATAGACCTTAATCCGAGTAACTTTTTTATATTAAAGCAGTTTTTGATGTATATGTTATATGATTTAATTATTATTGGTGGTGGTGTTGCTGGATTAGGTGCTGCTGTTTATGCTGCTAGATATGAAATGAATGTTCTGGTTGTGGCAGGCAATTTCGGTGGGCTTCTATTACAAACACACCTTGTTGAGAATTATATTGGTTTCAAAAGCATTAGTGCTATAGAACTTACTAATAATATTATTGAGCATGCGAAATCTTACAAAAAAGTTACAATGAAAGAAGCTATGGTTAATGATATAAAGAAATTAAAAAATAGTGTCAAAATAAAAACAACAAAAGGCGAATTTGAAGGGAAAACAATCTTATTTGCAACAGGCTCATTTCACAGACAGCTTGGAATTCCGGGTGAGAAAGAGTATTCTGGCAAAGGCGTTTCTTATTGTGGAACTTGTGACGCTCCAATGTTTCATAACAAAACGGTTGCAATTATCGGTGGTTCAGATTCTGCTGCAAAAGAAAGTATTTTGCTAGCACAGTTTGCAAAGAAAGTTTATATTATATACCGTGGCGAAAAACTTCGAGCTGAGCCAGTAAATTTCAAGAATGTTTTAGCTAATAAGAAAATTGAAATCATCTACAAAACAAATGTTAAAGAAGTAAAAGGAAAACAATTTGTTACAAATATTATTTTAGATAATGAATACAAAGGTTCAACTGAACTGAAACTCGATGGAATGTTTATTGAGATTGGTTACATTCCAAAAACAGAACTAGCTGAAAAAATAGGTGTCAAGACAAACAAAAAACATGAGATAATTGTTGATAAGCATTCGCAGACAAATGTTGATGGAGTTTACTCTGCTGGCGACTGCACAGATTATGATTTTAAGCAAGCAATTACCGGTGTTGCACAAGGAGCTCATGCTGCTCAAGCTGCTTATGAATATATTAAGAATTTAAAAGTAGATTATTAAATTCTTAATCCTAGAAGCAAAGCTTCTTAGTATAAAAAATCTCAAAGTAGATTACTAAACTTCTGCTTTAGGTTTTATTGAAGGATTATTTGGGTCTTTAATTATTTCTTTAAGCGTTTGCCAGTCTTCTGTTGAACGTTCTTCTAAGGCATTGTAGAAATTTTGTAGAAATTTTTCGATCTTTCCCTTAACAAGAACAGAGTAAACTATTGTCAGAGAACTTACTTTGCTAGGTGCAGGAAAAGTTGTAGTAATATTTGCTGGAGGGAATCCAATAAAATTAGCTGTAATTAGATACCCCTCAATATCTTTTTTAGTATAAGGGTCACCGCCAACAACAACTTTTTCTAAATTTACTTCATAATTATCATTTGAGTCTAATTTCTTTCCAGCAATAAATATAGCTTGCTCTACACCATAAGAATTTGTTTTTGGAAATTCTATGTCTCTGAAATATGTAAATTGCATAACATCACTTTACAATTAAACTTAAAAAGTTAACTAAAACTTGTTACATTCTGCTTTCAAATTATCTAGCATGTCTTTAGTCATCTTAGCTAAAGTAAATTCATGTTTCCAACCCCAGTCTTTTCGAGCTTGTGAATCATCAATACTTTGTGGCCAAGAGTCTGCGATTTTCTGTCTAAAATCTGGCTTGTAGCTAACCTTCAGCTCTGGAATGTGTTTTTGAACTTCTTTTGCAATTTCTTCTGCTGAGAAACTTAGAGCAGTTAAATTATAACTAGTTCGAACTGAAATGTTTTTTGCAGGCGCTGCCATTAAATCACACGTTGCTTTAACTGCATCATCCATGTACATCATTGGAAGAATTGTATTTTTGCTTACAAAGAATTCATAGTTTTTCTTTTCAATAGCTTCGTAAAATATTGCTACAGCATAATCTGTTGTTCCGCCACCTGGAGCTGTTTTCCAACTAATAATTCCAGGATATCTCAAGCTTCTAACATCAAGTCCATACTTCTCAAAATAATATTGACATAATAATTCACCAGCAACTTTTGTTACACCATACATTGTTGTTGGTTCTAAAACTGTCCTTTGAGGTGTTTTAACTCGAGGTGTTGTTGGTCCAAATGCTGCAATACTGCTTGGCCAAAAGACTTTCTTAATTTTATACTCAACAGCTAAATCAAGAACATTCTTTAAGCCAGTCATATTTACATGCCATGCAAGGTCTGGCTTTTGCTCGCCAACTGCAGATAAAATTCCAACAAGATGATAAATTGTATCAATTTTGTGTTTCTTAATTATTTTTCTAACTGCTTCTTTATCAGATACATCAACTTTTTCAATTGGTCCGCTTTCTTTAAGCTCATCGCTTGGTGGAGTTCGATGCATTGTTGCAATTACATTGTTTGCACCATAGCGTTTTCGTAGCTCTAAAGTTAGCTCAGACCCAATCTGTCCTACAGCACCCGTTACTAGAATTTTCATATTATTATTTAATAGCCAATCTTTAAAAATATTATCTGTATCATTTTAAAATGATGTTAAAATGTGAAACATTTAAACAGCCCGTTAAAATGGAGGTTTTAGCGTGAAACTTATTGCACAAGGAGCAGAAGCAAAGATATATGAATCAGGTAGCAAGATTGTGAAAGACCGGATTAAGAAAGGCTATAGATTACCTGAAATTGATAAGAAGCTAAGAAGAACTCGGACACGGGCAGAAGCTAGACTAATCAGAATGGCTAGTCGTGCAGGTGTTCCGGTTCCAAAAATTCTAGAAGTTGATGATAAGCAGATGAAACTAGAGATTGAGAATATTGAAGGCTCAAAAGTGAGAGATGTTCTAACTCCTGAAATGTGTAAACTTATTGGTAAAGAACTTCTAAAACTGCACAAGGCAAACATAGTTCATGGTGATTTAACTACATCTAATATGATATTACGTGGAAAAGAAGTTGTTCTAATCGACTTTGGATTATCTCAATACTCTGAGAAAGTTGAGGATAAGGCCGTTGATATTCATCTTTTCAAAGAATGCCTTAAGTCGAAGCACTTTGATATATGGCTATCTTGTTGGAAACATTTTTTACAATCTTACAAAAGTAAAGATATTCTAAAACGCTTAGAAATTGTTGAACGCAGAGGTAAATATAAACATTAATGCGAAGCAGTCGCGATGAGCGACGTTTTTCCAAAGAAAATTTTTGATTTTCTTGGCCACGCTGAACTAAGTTCAGCTTGGTGGTCAAACTTTTTGGAAAAAGTTTGGTGGGAAGTATAAGCACTAAAGAAAGACTTATAAATGCAATAAATCAGCTATATTCAAGGCTAATCTCGTTTCGACGGTGTTAGACTGGATTGAAATTCTGGTTAGCTTAAAATGTAAATTAAAACTGTACGAATTTACAAGCAAATTCGCGGGTTTTGATTTGCAAACACAGGACAACAAATCAAAATGAGTAGAATGCATACACATCATAAAGGGAAATCAGGTAGCAAGAAGCCACAATCTAAGACTTCTCCAACTTGGTTAAAATTAAAAAAAGATGAAGTTGTAGCATTAGTTCTAAAACTTGCTAAGAAAGACTACCAATCAAGTGTAATTGGTTTAATTCTTAGAGACTCATATGGTGTTCCAGATGTTAAGATAATAACTGGAAAAACAATATCTCAAATTCTTAAGGAAAACAAATTAGGTTCAGAAGTTCCTGAAGATATTCAAAATCTAATCAAAAGAGCTGTTAAAGTAAGAAAACATTTAGGCTTAAATAAGAAAGATATGATGTCAAAGCGCGGAGTGCAATTAATTGAATCAAAAATTCGACGCTTAGAAAAGTATTACAAACGTACAGGTCAGCTACCTAAAAACTGGAAATATAATCCAGAAAAAGCTAGATTATTAGTAGGATAATCATATGGCAAATAAAGTTCAGAAAAACAAAAAAGTGTTGAGAAAAGTAAAGAAAAAATGGTTTAAAGTAGTTACACCAGATTACTTAAATTCTATTGAACTTGGCGAAATTTCCGCTTATGAGCCTGCAAGCTTACCAGGTAGAACAATTTGCATTCCACTTAAAGAATTAACAGGTTCACCAAGAGATTCTATGAGTAAGATAAAACTTAGAATTACTGAAGTTAGAGGTGAAACTTGCTCAGTAGAACCAGAAGAATTATCTGTCCAAAATGCACAAGTTGGAAGAAGCGATAGACGTGCAAAAGAAAAAATAATTACTATGGTTGACGAGACAACAAAAGATAAACAAAAAATCAGAATTAAAATTTACATTCTATTAAATAATAAAGTTATACGCGCAGTAAGAACTGCAATTGATTCTACAACAAGAAATTTTGTTTCTAATTATATTAACAAAAGAGAAGCAAAAGATGTTTTTGTAACTAGCACACCAAAGAACATTGCTAATAAGTTAAAAGACGAACTTAAGAAAATTTACCCAGCTCATGTAATTGTCTGGAAAATTAAGAAGATGAAATAAGATCTAAGGTTTTTGGAAATATGCAACACTTAATCCATATCTTTCTTGTAGATGTTCTGCTTCCTTTTCAAATCGTTCTCTATCCTTAAGTTCAAAAGCAGCAAAAATAAATGTTATTGGGTCTGAGATATCTGATTTAGAATTTGCTTTAGAACCTTGAAGGGACTCACCTAAACGCTCTATTTTCACATATTCTATCTCTCCTTTAGTGTAGCCAAGATTTTCCATCTGTTCAAGAGTATAATCACAAACATGTACATCACTACGTGCAGCACCTTTCCGTATAATATCTTCAATATCATGTGAGAATTTTCCAGCATAATTAGGAAGTTGCTGCATAGAATGAACACGTTCCCAAGCCCAGTTCCATTTTGTTTTAGAAAAATCATGCGGGTCACCAATTACCTCTCGATCAGTTAGACTATCTAAATAACCGCTAGGTATACGCTCATCGTCAATGATGGCATCTTCCACGATGGGACTTTGACTGCATAGTCCATAAATAAAAGCATATTCTATCATATTAAATTAGAACATAAAAGCATAAAACTATTTCGATATAAAACTAACGAAGTCTAATAGCATCTAAGTTTCTAGGTGCATTTGTCTCAACGGAATCCCTTTGGAAAAGGTCTTCCAACCCCAAAACTAACGTAACCTAATTGCATCCAAATTCCGTGGAGCAGTTGTTTCAACGTGGAATTCTTTATGATATGATGAAGCTAATCCCAAACACTTTGAGTTTTCACCATGCATAACTACAATTTTTCTAGGCATTGGGCTAATCTTTCGGACATAATCCATTAATTCATTTCTTCCAGAGTGTCCTGTAATTCCTGCTAGTGTATGAATATCAAGCTTTACTTCGTATTGTTCACCATTATCAATGAAAGTTCTCTCACCACTTTGTAATTTATTACCTAATGAGCCAACACCTTGATAACAAACAAAAACCATTCTGTTCTTTTTTTCATCGCAGAAACTTTTTAGGTATTCAACAGATGGTCCACCAACAAGCATTCCAGATGTTGCTAAAACAATACAAGGTCCTCCATTCAGAACTTGTTGTCTTTCTTTGTAGCCAGCAACTTCTTTGAACATTCCTGAACTAAATGGGTCTTTATTATTATAGAAAATCTGTTGGACAATTTCTTTGTTTAAGAAACTAGGATAGGCATTATGAATTGCAGTAACATCCCATACCATTCCATCAACATAAATGTCTGGTTTATTTTTATCATCTCTAAATGCTTCTTCTAAAATAACCATAACTTCTTGAGCTCGACCAACTCCAAGAACTGGAACTAAAACTTTTCCTTTTTTCTTAATAGTTTCTTTAACTAATTTAATTAATTCATCATAACTCTTTTTTCTAGGCTGCATTGTATCATCTTGTCCACCGTATGTGCTTTCAGTTATCAAAGTCTCAACACGTGGGAACGTCCAATGTCCAGGGTTTAATAATTTAGTTGGAATTGTCTTAAAATCTCCTGTGTAAAGAACATTGTGCCAACCTTCTCCAATATGAAGATGAACCATAGAAGAACCTAAAATATGTCCTGCATTGTGCAAGGTAATTCGAACATCAGGAGTTATGTCTGTAACTTCATTATAATCTAATGTAATTGTATTCTTAACTACTTTTTTAATATCTTCAGCAGAATAAAGCGCATCCTTAGCTTGTGCGTGAGACACTTTAATGTAATCTAATTGTAAAAGCGCCATTACATCTCTTGTTGGTGCTGTGCAATAAACTGGACCATCATAACCATATTTAAAAATATAAGGTAAAAATCCACAGTGATCTAAATGTGCGTGAGAAATTATAACTGCGTCGATACCTTGAATATCAAATTCAGGTGCTGTTAAAATTGGATAAGAATCAATACCACTAGCTGCGACATTTACACCACAATCTAACAAAATTTTTGATTCTGGTGTTTGTAACAAAAGACAACTTCTTCCAACTTGACGAGCTCCACCAAAAAAAGATAGTCTTGCCCACATTTCTTTACCATTGGATTTCTTGTATTCATAAATTCGCTCTCCAACTTTGTGTAAGAATTTTCTTCGTTCAAGATTATCTTCATAAAGAACTTTTCTAATATTCTGTGTAATTTTTGAAGGAATTGTAGATTCTCTTCTAACAATTGGTGTCCAATAAGTTTTTTCTTTGATACGTTTTAGATTTTCTCCATCTTTACCAATTGCTCTTCCGGGATTTTTTGATTCAATAATTATCAAACTTCTAGCAGGTTCAAGAAAAACATTTGTGATATCTGCATCTTCAGGCATTGATGTTTTTACAAGAGATAAAGTTGCTTCAGGGTCCATTCTAATTGAAGAATCTGAACGTAATTCAATTCGTTTTTTGAAGTCTTCAACTAGCCTTCGAATTATATCTCCGCCATGCAAATAAAATCGCTTATTCTTTGTATATAGAATAATATTTGCACCTTCATAGCCAGTATTAGCTATCATTGCGTCACGAGGCACTTTTTCTAAAATTTGTTCAATTACATTCATCTTAATTCCGAGTTCCTGCATTTCGGCAGGAGTTAATACCAGCGAATTCTCCTAGCAAATTCGTGCAGTTTTGTTGAAAATTTCTAATTTTCATAATCTTAATCGTCCGTATATAATTAATTATTAGTAAGTCTTAGCAATTGCTTGAACTTTTATAGGTGCTAATTCTTCAACACCTTTTGCAGTGATTTTCATAACAGTTATGTTTTCTCCACCAACAGAGCTAACTCTTTTTCTAGCTGCTACAATAGATTTAACTGCTAACTTAATTCCCTCATCAGTTGATATTCCTGATTTAAAATCAGAATCTAAAATTCCATAAGCTACAACCATTCCAGAGCCAGTAGCTGCGAAATTCTTTTCTTCGCCAATTCCACCAACAGGGTCAATACTATATAATCGTGGTTCTGTATCAAATCCACCAACTAAATTAAAAAGTCCATAAGGTAAATAAGTATAAAGATATTTATCAGATAACATATTTGAAAGTAAAGTAATTGCTGCTTTAACACTTGGTTGGCCAATATCTAATTCATAAAGCTTCATCTGAGCTTCAATTATTCGAATAATTGCTTGGTTGTCGCCAACAGTTCCTGCAGTTGTCATAGCAATGTTTTCTGCAATTTGATATATTTTTCGAGCATCTTTATTAAATTGAAAATCACCTAAACTAGCTAACTGATCTGCAGCTAGGATAACGCCATCCTTACAAATTACACCAACAGTAGTAGTGCCTTTTTTATGTTGTTCTTGTGCCATAATTATTCTCTCCTAATATAGTAGAATATATTAAGGATACACTGAGACTTAAAAAGCTTACGATTAGAAGATAGTTTTATTATTCTTTTCTATCTAATACTTCTTCAAGAATCCATGTTTCTTTTCTAAGAATCTCTTTTGCAATTATAGCTCCAATTTTAGTCTTTGCGTCAGCGGGACTATATAATGGTAAAGGCTCCCCTTGGAGAAAAAAAGTCTCTATAGGTTTATCTCCTGGTTTATGTCCCCTATTATGCACCATAAACATCGACTTGCCATTCCAAAACTCATACCATGTAGATATCTCTTCGTCAGGATACTTCGAGCTCACAAGAATATCTGGATCATATTTATTATACTTCCAACCTTGTTTGTAGCTTCGCAATTCTGAAATAACTCGTGTATGTAATTCTCTACCATATTGCTTTTTTTGTTCATCATTTATTATCATTTTCATTTTATTCATCTATAGCATCTTCGAAAAGAGCTTTATTAAATTCATCAAATTGCTGATATGGCTTTCCCTCAACAGTAACGCCTTTTACATTAGCATCTGTAAATATTGGAAAAGATGGTTCAGTATTAGTTGGATCACGATATGATGAGTGCATAATTGCAGTATCTGTAAGATCTGCATCGTCAAAACGAGCTCCTGCTAAAAATGTATCTATAAACCACGCTCTATTTAATTTAGATCCCTTAAAATTAGCTCCACCAAAGTATACATCTAATGCATTTAATTTTATATCGGATTTTTGAAAGTTAGCTTCTCCTAAAAATACATCATTAAGACGAAGATTAAGTGGAAGTTCTGCAAGATAAATTCCCTCCATTACAGCTCTTTGGAATTCTAACTGTGGTTGTTCTTCAGTCAAATAATTCTTAAGTTTCATATATTTTTCTTTAGATGGACTTTCTTCAGGCTTAATTAATTTATTTTGAAATAATGTTTGTCCTGCATCTACAATAAGATCAACTAATTGATCATAACTGATCGTTTCAAATCTTTCTTTTTCTTCTGCTTTTTTTGTATTTTCAATTGGCATTTTATCTATCCATTAACTTACTATTCTAAGTTACTTTAGAGTAATTACATTAGTTTATATTAGTTTTTATAGATATTTTTGTACAAAATAAAAAACCTTATAAATAAACTTTAATATGTTCAAATATGAAGAAATTCAACAAAGTCCAGAATCTGAAGATAGATAAGGTAGATAAAAAGATCCTTAAGATTATAGCAGAGAATCCTCGAATTAGCTACACTGATCTTGGAAAGCAATTAGGATTAAAGAAAAATACTGCAAAATATCGCCTAGATAAATTACTTGAAAAAGCAGTATGGAAAATTGTGCCAATTGTAAACTATCGCAAGTTGAAGTTAATTACATATGATGTTTTTCTTAAATGTAATTTATCTAAATCTAAAAAATTAGAATTTGAAACAATGTTATCTAAACATGATAATATTTTATGGGCTACTGAATTATTTGGAAAATGGAATTACTATATTGAATTTTTATGTAAAGATGTATTTGAATTTGATAGTATTATGACGCAAATGAATCAGTTCTTAGGCACAGCATTTCAAGAATATGATATGCTATTAATGACTGAAAGATTGTACCTTCGCCAATTACTTCCAGAGTTAACCAAAGATGTTAATTTTGAGTACCAATTCAAATGGAATCAGCCAAATTACGATCCGATTGAATTAGATAAACTCGATAAAAAAATATTATTGTTATTATGTAAAAATGGGCGAATGCCACACTATGAAATCGCTGTAAAAACAAAAGTCACGCTCCCAACAATTACAAATCGCATAAATAAAATGGTAGAGAACACAGTGATAACTAAATTCAGTCCAATTATGATGCATGTGAACTTTGGCTATAGTCGTAATTTTATACATATCAAAACACACAACTTTACTCAAGCTGAAAAAGTCAAGCTGAAAAAGTGGTTTAGCCAAGAAACACAAACTAAGCATGTTCTACGTGCCTCCAATAGTAATGATTTACTTATTTATGCTTGCTTTAGATCTCAAACAGATCTCGAAAATTACATAATAGCAATTAGAAATCAATTTCACAATATTATACGAGATGTAAATATTCTAAAATTAACAAATGAATTTAAGTTAGACTTCTTCCCAAAAGGACTTCTATAACTTCTTTTTTTCGACAGCATCCATATATTGCTTTACTATGCATGTACTGTCAATATATCCTTGGCAGGACATACAATGTTGTGTTGGATCTGAACAAGTTATTTTAACATCTTCTTGCCCACGATTGTTTACTTGCAAGGTAACTGTTGCTAAAGATTTTCCCGATCCAGAATAAACCTCTCTGCTTACTTTAGCAGTTACACGAACATCATTATTCAACGATGCATTTGATGGAGGATTACATAATCTACAATCGGGTTCTCCCCATACATGATCCTTATCAGTTTCCTTAATTAAATCACATAGTGTTTTTACTTTTTCTTGTGCTTCTTTACCCAACATTAAAACCCATGTATAATTTTCCATCTTACACTTCCTAAAATATAGTTCCTAGACCTTTTCGATGGTCGGGCTTTCGCGTTTCTGCTAGCTTTCTATCTACCCAAGTATTATGTGGCAGAGGGATTTCTATTTCAACCGTTGCGTTTTTCTGGTAGACGTCTCCTGCTATCAATCCACAATCGGGGCAGACTAATTCATCATCTTCTTTAACAACTTTTACATCACATTCATCGCACAGGAGGCTGTCGCTACCTGTGAAAACACTAACTTCATGTGTTTTGTATAAACTGCGTTTTTTTTCTATTGAGTCATACATATTCATATTACAAATAACCTCTTCGTTCAGTATCTGAGTTAGTTACAATTTCAACTATTTCTATATCTGAAGAATGTTTACTTAATCTAACGCCTAACTGAATCTTCTTCTCTAATTTCTCTGCAGATTTAAGCTCAGTTAATGCTTTTGTAAAAGCATCTGCACTAGTTCTAACAGATTCTGAATGGCAATAAACATCACCCAACATTAATCCTAAACGTAATTCATATCGTTCAAAATCGTCTGGATGTTCATCAGAGTCTTTTTCAAGGCTATCTTTTGTAGTTACAAAGCCAGTAACACTGTAAGGCACACCTTCTACCCTAATTTTGGAAATCCCCTTCATAACGTTAGGATGTTTTCTTAATTCAACTAGTTCATCGATTGTATATACATCTTTAATTTGTCCGAGCTCTGCTTTAACTTTTTCACACTCTTCCCAATAAAGCTCCCACTCCTCTTCAGATATATCATCAAAGAGCTTATCAAATTTGTTATATATCTTGTGCAATTTACGCTCGATCATATTTTCTTTTGAAGTGGTAAAGTTATCTACATCTTTTTCTAAATTATCATAAATTGTATATTTTGTCATTTTCAGTTGTTCTCCTCATTTTTTCATTATCTAGCATTTTCATTTCATTCTGGTGTTACTCACCAGTAAACAAGATTGATATATTTAATATATAATAGTTTTCATTCAATTTTTATTACAAAATAAAAAAACTTATAAACATACTTTATTATGTAATATTATGTATAGGCTAGACAAGATAGATAAAAAGATAATGATTATTATGTCGGAAAATCCTACGATCAGTTATACTAATCTAGGTAAGCTGATTGGTCTTACTAAAAACACTGCTAAGATTAGACTTGATCGATTACTTGAACAAGTTATATACCAAGTAGCTCCGGAAATCAATTATAAAAAATTAAACTTAAGTGAGTATGCTATATTTCTTAAATGTAATCTCACAAGTGCAAAGAAAACCCAATTCCATAAGTGGCTAATTAAACACAAAAATGCGCACTGGGTAATGGACTTGTTCGGCAATTGGGACTACTATATTGAATTTATATGTAAAGATATTTTTGAGTTTGATGAAGCGATTCAGGATATGATCAAATTTCTAGGAAATTCTTTCTTAAATTTTGAGACACACATATATGCGGAAAATATGAAAAATCACGAACTGCTTCAAGAACTAACTGCAGATGTTGATTTTAAATATAAATTTAAGTGGCCTGTGCCAAAAGATAGTCAGATACATATTGATTCAATTGATAAAAAAATACTTTTCCTACTGTGCCAGAATGGAAGGATGCAACATTATAAAATTGCGACTAAAGTTGGTGTAACACTCCCTACTGTAACTAATCGAATTAAAAAGATGCTTCAAGCAGGCACAATACTTCGATTTGGTGCATATATGCATTTTGCACGTATGGGTTATAGTAAAACCTTGATACTCATTAAAATGAATCACTATTCTCTTGCACAAAAACAACAGTTAAAGAAATGGTTTGGTAATGAGATACATACAAAATTAGTATCAAGAGTAGCTAATACAAATGAATTAATAACTTATGTCTCCTTTCAGACACCACGAGCATTAGAGGCATATATACATGATCTAAGAAAAAATTTCAGTAGTATAATAAAAGATGTAACAATATTACGTGTTGTGGATGAGATAAAATTAAACTTCTTCCCAAAAGGTTTGCTTTAAAAATTATTTTAGATGTTTAGTGCATCCATAAACTTCTAATTTTGGAAAAGGATCAAAAATAGTTACAGCAGTATTGTTTGACACGCCTCTCTCTGAAGCAGATACATAACTCTCATTCAATACATTTGCTACAAGAGCTGTGATAAATCCAGAACCTGTTATAATAACAACATTATCATATTTTGAAGGTATTTGTTCCAAGAAAGATTTTGCTCGATTCATTATTTCACTTTCAGTTTCTGCATTATAAGAATCTAAAACACTACAATCTGAATATTTTTTACCTTCAGCATCACCAAAAGATTGCTCTCTTAAATTTTCTGATTCTATATATAAAACCGAAGGATGATATCTGCGAACAGGTAGAGCAGTATCTACCATTCTGCTAGAATCTCCAGAACATAATAAATCAACTTCTTTTAATCTATCAGCTAAATAATATGCTTGTAATGTTCCTGTTCCAGTTAAAGTTCCGCCTATAGACTGTCCTTGAAAAATTTTTTTAACATTCTCTTCAGTCTCAGCGTGCCTAGCGATTACTAATCTTTTCATATTTATCCTAATTACTAATAAGTGAAATATTGATTAAAAAGCCTTTTGATTAGTAACTTTTCGCAAAATGAGCTACAAATTTAGCTGGTTTTCCACAATCAACACATTTACCTTTAGCTTTTAGGCCAAATGGCATGTTTGTAATCTTAGCACCAGTTTTATCTTTGACATCATCTTCGCAAGCTCGAGAACCACACCAACCAGCGCGAACAAATCCTTTTTCAGTATTTAAAATAATTTTAAGAGCATCCATATTATTTGCTTCATGAATACTTTCATCTAAGAATTTCTTTGCTTTATCAAACAAGTTTTTCTGGATAGCATCTAATTTCGCTGGAACTTCTTTGCCAAGTTTGTTTAGCTTAATCTCTTTCTTTTCCCCAGTATCTCTTCTAGCAAGAACAACAGTTTTATTTGCTAAATCTCGAGGTCCTATTTCAACTCGCAGAGGGATTCCTTTAAGCTCCGCATCATGGAATTTCCAGCCTGGTGTGTAACCTTCTCTATTATCAATTTCAACTCTGAAGTCAGAAAGAAACTCTTGCATTTCTTTTGCCTTTGCTAGCACTTGTTTCTTACTTTTATTATCATATATAGGTATAATAATCACTTGCGTTGGCGCAATTTTAGGTGGAAGAACTAATCCTTTATCATCACCATGTGTTGCTACCATAATACCAATTTGTCGAGTAGTTATTGCAAATGTATTCTGATATGCAAACTGCATTTTTTCGTTCTGATCCAAAAACTGTATCTTAAACATCTTTGAAAAATTCTGGCCATCATGATGAAAATCCGGTCCTTGTATTGCTTTCTTATCTGGAAGAATATGTTCGAAAGTAAGTGAGTATTCTGCACCTGCGAATTTTTCTTTATCACTCTTTTTTCCACGAATTCCAGGTAGTGCTAAATAATTTTCTTGAACATCTTGATAAATATCTAAAATTTGTTTAGATTCTGCTTCTGCCTCCTTCTTTGTTGCAAAAACAGTATGACCTTCATTAAATAAGAATTCTCGAGTTCTCAAAAAAGGTGTTGGATGTTTAAATTCCCATCTAACTACATTTACCCACTGATTTAATCTTAAAGGCAAATCTCGATGACTTCGAATCCATTTTGCATAAGAATCATACATAATAACTTCTGAAGTTGGGCGAATAGCTAAATGCTCATCTAAATCACTACCACCTGTTTTTGTAACCCATGCTACTTCAGGTGCAAAACCTTTGAAATGCTCGACTTCTTTTTCTAAGAGATTTTTAGGTATAAGTAATGGAAAATAACAATTTTTAATTCCAATTTTCTTAAATCGCTTATCAACCTCAGCTACAAGCTTTTCCCAGATAGCAAAAGAATAAGGTCTAAAAACAATACACCCACTAACTTTTGTGTAATCAGATAATCCTGATTCTTGTAACACTTCTGTATACCATTCTGAAAAGTTTTCTTTCTTTGCTTTCATATTATATCTCACATCCTAAAGTTTATATTTGTTTTGCTAGCAGCATATCTAAGCTTTTTTAAATATACGATACACTGTATTATTATATTTGCTTTCTAATTTATTACCAATAATCTTGCCAGCACCATCTAATATTTTATTATCTAAAAGTTCTGCACCATTAGTAAGCAAAAGATGTAATTCACTTGAACCGATTAACCTACCTAAACTTTTGTCTTCCATGTTATCACCTCCTTTAATTTATATCTCTTAAAGTTGAGATTGCGAAAGTCACGACTAGATGAAATCAAACCAATTTCTTCAAGATATTTCAGATTATTCCGAACACATCTTTCTGAAAGACCTGTTTCAAAAATAATTGCTTTCTGGCTAAGATCTGACCTACGGGCTATTGCCTGTAAGATTAGGAACACAACCACTTGTTAAATTTTCTGAGAAATTGTCAGCTACGTCGATTATTCTTCTACTGATGTGGAACGTAACCACTGTTTTTCATTGTAAATATAACTAATTTTATTGATTTATAAGGGTTTTTAGACCGGCATCATAATAAAAATAAAAATATATAAAATTACTTATATTCTTTCATCATCGTCAGACTCAAATTCTTTTTCATGTTTATCTAAGATATAATCCCAAAAATCAACACCTGCTTTTTTAACAAGTACAAAGAACTGCCTTTTTAAGTATATACTCTCAAACCTATTAATTAATTTAAAGTCTAAACTAGTCAGATTCTATGAGAATTGCAGTAATTAGTGATCTCCATCTAGGTTTTAAATTTGGTGAAGAGCGAGGAGAAGATGCATTTAGAAATGCTAATGAAGCGTTTTCAAAAGCGCTTGAGGAAAAGGTTAATTTAATTCTGCTTCCAGGAGATATTTTTCATGATAAAGTTCCTCGCCCTGAAATTATTGGCAGAGCAATCGAGCTTTTTGCTAGACTAAATAAAATTCCTAAAATCAAAGTAATTAATTTAAAATCAAAAGAAAAAGATGAAATGTTAAATCAAGAAATTCCTGCGATTGTTACAATATATGGAACGCATGAAAGAAGAAACTCTGAAAGCATTAACCCTGTCCAACTTTTGGAAAAAGCAGGTTTTCTAACATACTTACACGCAGAATCTTCCTTAATTGAAATAGGAACAGAACGCATAGGAATTCATGGATTATCTGGAGTGCCTGATCAATTTGCTGTTGAAGCTATGGAGAAATGGAATCCAAAACCATTTCCACAAGTTCCTAATGTTCTGATGATTCATCAGACGTTTAAAGAACTTATTCCTGATGTAAAAGAAAATGTTATGAGTTATGCAAATCTTCCGCCCGGATTTAATCTATTTTTACTTGGCCACATTCATTGGAATGTTGAAGATAAACACCCATTTACAGAAACACCTATAATTGTTCCTGGCTCAACAATTCGAACTCAACTTAGAAAAATTGAAGCTGAGCGAGCTAAAGGATTTTACATTATTGAATCAAATGATAATAAAATAAATATCAAATTTAAAGAACTTGAAAATGTTCGCAAATTTTACTATCGAGATTTTGATGTATCTAACACAAAACCATCAGAAGTTATCACAAGTGTTCAGGAAAAAATATCTGCAATACTAAAAACGCACACAAAGAAAATGAATCCAATTATTAGATTTAAATTAAAAGGTGCACTAGCCGAAGGTTTTCTCCCAACAGACTTAAATTTTATTTCATTATCTAGAAAATTTAGTGAGAAAGCGCTTTTGTATTTTGATAAAAGTAAAGTTCAAAGTTCACAACTTGGTGAGCGAGCAAAGTTGCTATATGATTTAAAACAAAAGAAAGTTTCTATTGAAGAAATTGGAATGAAACTTCTATTAGAAAATATGAAAGTTACAACACCAAAACAAGCCAAAGATGTTCAAGAAATGTTTGAAAAATTAGTAGAGGGCGTATTATAATGATAAATTCCATACAACTCAAAAATTGGAAATCACATAAAGAATCTAATTATGAATTTCAACCTGGAACAAATGTGCTAGTTGGTTCAATGGGTTCTGGAAAATCTTCCATTTTGCAAGCAATTTCATTTGCGCTTTTTGGCACATTTTCTGAACTTAAAAAACGTGATTTGAAAATATCTGATATAATTACAAGAACTGCTGAACAGAAAATTTCAGAAATTAGTCTTTCAGTTACATCTCCACAAAATAAATTATTTGAAATCAAAAGAAAAATTGATGCTAAAAAAACTACATCAGAAGGTGCTGTAAGAGATAAAGATAACAAATTATTAGCAGGTCCGCAAACAACTCAAGTAAATGAATTTGTTAAAAAAGAATTTGGTGTTGATGATGAAGTCTTCTTGCGAACAGTTTATGCAATGCAAAATGATATTGATATGATAATAAAACTCGCGCCAAAAGATAGGAAAAAACGTATTGATGAGTTAATGGGCTTAAACAAATTTGAAGTTGCTAGAAATAATTGTATCACATTTAGAAATAGAGCTATGCGAGAAAAACTAGATGCTGAGTCTTTTTTAGAAAGTATTGGATTAGAAAATTTAAGTAAAAAAATAACAGATACTAAAAATAATGTTGAAGCTCTAAAATCAAAACAACTTGGATTACAATCAGAATTAAGTAAAAAAAAGCTTGAGAAAGATACTGCTAGAATTAAAGTTTTAGAATTTAGAGAAAAGCTTTCTGAATCAAACAAACTTGGAGAAAGAAAAAGAAATATTTTACGACAGCTTTCAGAACTTGATGAAAAACTAAAAGATAAACAAATAACAAAAAGTAAAGCAGATTTAGAAAAAGAGATTTTTGAATTAAAGAAAAAAATAGATATTTCTCAAAAAATAAAAGAAGAACAAGAAACTAAAAACAAAGAAACTCAAATCAGAATTATGATTTCAGATAAAAAATTAGCACTTGCAGAAAACCGTGTAAAAGATATCGAAGAAAAACTAAAAAAGATTTTAGCACTAAAAGACGAATTAGCAAAACAAAAAGTAGTAGATTTAGCAAGCGAATTATCTGAACTAAAAAAAGAGTTAGATAATAAAAAAGATAACAAACAAACAAATCTCGCACAGTTAAACGAACTTAGGAAACATTTAGAACAGCTAACTCTCGCAGAAAGTAATTGTCCGGTTTGTAGCACGACATTAAATGAAGAAAATAAAGCAAGAATTATTTCTGAAAGAAAACAAGAAATATCCCTAATACTTTACAAAAATATAGAACTGTCTGAAATAATTACGAACATTGAAAAACGTTATGATGAACTTCATCAAATCTCTGAAAAAAATAGATATGCATTAGAAGAACTTACTAAAAGTGAAGAACTAAATCAAGAATATAAAAAATTATTATCTGATATTAATGAAAATAAAAACATACTTGTTGAATCTAAAATAATTTTAGAACTGTCTGAAAAACAAGTATCTATTGCATATAACGAATTCAAAGATTTAACATCAAGACTATCACAGATAAATAATGAAAAATATTTATATGAATTAAAAGATCAACATTCTCGAGCAGGAGCTGAACTTGAGTTAGTTGATGATGAATTAAAACACAAAAAAGTTTCAAAAGAAATCGTTGATAATTATGAAAAATCATTTGAACAACTCTTAAAACAAGTTCAGGAACTTGAAACAACATTATCAAACTTTGAGGACCTTTTATCTGAAAAAGTAAAACAACTTAGTGAGTTAGAAAGTCAGCAGATGAAAGCAAATGAATTTAAACAGAAAATTAAAAACCTTGAAGAAAAAGCAGGATTCCTTGATAAATTTAGGTCTGCTCTCGAAGCAACGCAATTGGCACTCCGAGATGAACTTATTCTTGCTGTAAATGAAGTAATGAGTTCTGTATGGATTGAAATTTATCCTTATGAAAAATGGTCGGGAGTTCGGTTATCTTCAACAGGTCAGGATTATAATTTGCAACTTAAGGAGGCTGAAGGTGAATGGGTATCTGTTAGTGGATTTGCATCTGGTGGAGAACGCATGCTTGCTTCTCTTGCTGTTCGCATCGCATTTGCTCGTGTTTTAGCACCATCACTAAGCTTGCTAATTTTAGATGAACCAACACATAACCTTGATGAAAAAGCAATCACTACTTTCATAGATGTTGTTCAAAACAAAGTCTCAGATTTCCTTGACCAAATATTCATAGTAACTCATGAAGAAAAACTTGCTGAGAATGCTGACAATGTTATTAGAATTTAAATAGACCCCGCAAATCTAGCAACAGGTGTGCATGATTCTCGGGAAGTATATACGTCAGAGTTCTTTCTAACTAACTGCGAATACATTTCTCCAGCGATTTTAATAGGTCTTTCTAACTCTATAATTTCCATATCATTCTCAAGAATTGTTGAAAGTACGTCTGAAATTTCGCCTTTTTTTTGAGTATCTGCCCAAATTACTGTAAAACCTATTGGCTCAGATTTACGCGATGGTCTAATACTATGTGTATTATAATTATCCATCTTTTACACTAATAAATTTTACTTATAAAGCTTCTCCTATCACGATTCTTAAAATAATCTATTATAAATCATATAATAAAAATAAAATTAATAAAAGCCGACAGATAAAAAACCTGTCAGCAGTTAAGCATTAAAAAATCTTAAATAGATTTAAGTTTCTTTGCAAGCTCAACAATAACTTCTTCGTCATTTGGTATTGAGACATTCTTTCCACGACTGAATCTTTTAGTTCCGTCAGGTAAGAAGAATCCTTTTGAGATTGAGATAAACTCATTCTCGCCTTCATCTGTCTTTGCTTTTTTACGTGCTATTTCCACGAAGCTGTTACGTCCGAACTTAATTTCTTCGGATTTTACTGTTTCAAATTCTACTCTTTGATTTTGTCTATCGTTTTCTCTTTCGTTTTCCATTTTGGTTTTCACCTTATTTGTGTGATAAAGAACTGTAAATTAGATTTAAAAAGGTTGTGAATTGTATAATTGTGTTCAGTAATGCTTTTTAATATAATATAAGATAATATTAATGGGTCGAACAAATGGCCACTACACAAATGGTCAAAGTGGTGCAGATAATAATCAAAAAGAACCACATATAAACGAAATAAATATTTTTGTAAAAACGCCATATTTACTTTTATCTAAAAATATACTTGATGAAGATAAATACAAACCAAGATTAGATTTTTGTTTATCACCTAAAACGCGCTGTACGGAATTAGATGTTATACTTAATAATGATGAAGATATTAGCATAATATTATCTGAAAAACCCATAAATGATGCTCTCAAATATGATAATGTAGATTTATTAAATTTAATAAATAGTAAATATGAAAAATCTGCAAATGGAAATCTTTCTAATTTTATAAGCTGGTGGGTAAATCCAGAATATCTCGTACCTAAACCGAACGAAAAATCAATTAATACGGCTAGACGATTAAGACGGAAAATGCTTAGAGAAAAAAAGATTAGAAAAAATAAATCAAAAAATTTTTTTATAAATATTAAATAACACCAATTGCTATGCAATTTGCGAAATCTCAAATCTTTGATTTTAGATAAAATCTTCTCCGCTAGCAACAGGTTGTCCAGCAGAACTTTCAAAATCCTTTGCATATACTTCTAATGGCTTTCCATGAAGCTCTTGGGTTTTCCTTTTTCGGACTTTTACAAAAGTTGGATACTTAGCTGCTTCACCAATAACTAATGCTTCGCCAACTCGCAATCCAGATATTATATCAAGAGTTCCCGAACTAATTGCCTCAGCACTGCGTTTTATATGATCCAAATCATATGGATTTGTAATCCTCATAATTATTTGTGTATTACATTGGCTCAGCGCTGTTGTTGAAAGCTGGACAGGTCTCTGAGAAATCAAACAAATATTTGCATAGAATTTTCGTCCTTCTCTTGCAAGTGTTTCAATTATTTTTCTTGAAATTGCAAACTCTGATTTTGTTTTTTCAGGACAGAAATTATGTGCCTCTTCAATTATTTCTAAATAAGGTGGGCAATTATTTTGCCTTCTCAAATCAAAGAGTCGCCGAGAAAAGTAATCAACAATCAATTGTTTTTTTTGTATTTGAAGTATGTTATTAAAATTAAATATTACCATTTTACCTTGCTCAAGCATTCCTTGTGGATTTGGATTATCTGCTTTTGCAAATATTTTCATATTAATTAAATCTTGTAGCCAGCCATGTAGTGCATCTTTTGTAACTTGTTTTATTTGTTCATCTGCATCAATAGCTGCAGAAATATCATCAATTCCATATGATTCTCCTGACTTAAATTTCTGTCTAATTTCACTAATAATCCTACTAAGTTCTCTAACTTGAACAGAGCTCATTTGTGGCAAAAGTGCTGCAAAACTTTTTGCACTCATATGCGCAACATTAATTTTAAGTTCTTCTGCATTGTAAACTTTAACTTGTCCCTCTAATAGGGGTTCTTTCTCAAGGTTAATGTATTCACCATGATTATCAATCATAAAAACTGCAACACGTCCAACTTCTTTGTTTCTTGCTAGCAATTCTTCTAAGAGAACAGCTGTTGTGTAAGATTTTCCTGCGCCAGAAATTGCTAAAATTGCTAAATGTTTTTGAACCATTTTTGTAAGATTAAATCTAGCACGTAAATCGTGCTGCTGAACTAATCCTAACTCAATTCCATTTTCCTGGTCAAGTCCTAAAAACTTATTTAAAATATCTGAATCAACTTCAATGACTTTATGTCCTGGTGCTGGTGGAAAGCTAACTCTTTCGATTCCATTATCTGTGTATACACCTAAAGCTTTGCAAGATGCTAAAGTATATTCCCATTCTTTAACTGGAAATGCTGAGAAAATTCCTGCGCCTTTTGAATATTCTTGAACCATACCTGCATTTTCAAAATATTTATTTGTTTTGAAAACATCTGAAACTGAAGCAATCAAAAGTCCTTCTTCAGTTTTAACTGCAACAAATTGTCCCCGATTAACTTTTGAATTAATTACAAATGTAAATCCTCCAACACATGGACCATCTGGTGTTGTTATTACTGTGCCTAATGAAGGGCCTGTGCCTGTTTGCGATTTGTTTTCTTCAACGTCCCCCAACTTCTTCGAAGTCTCCCCCAAAGGTGTAGGAGTTGGATTAATATTATTTTCAGATTCAACCAAATTACTTTCTTCTTTCTTTTCAGAAACTTCCTCTTCAACTTCAATTACTACAGGGTCTAATACAGGAGCTTCTGGCTGTGGTTCTTCCACATTTGATTCTGACTGTCCTACTAAATCAGGGTCTTCAGCAGGCTCGTCAGTTTTTCTAACGCCTTGATTCATACTAAATTTTTTAACTTCATCAAAAATATGTGCTATTTCTTCTTTTGGCTGAGGTCCCTCACTTTGGGCAGGTTGTTCTGGTTGTTCTGATTTAGATTCTTCAAATTGTGGAGGTATTTCCCTAACTGGTTGTTCAGGTGCTGCGGCTTGTTCTGCAGTCATATCTAAATTTAATTCTTTTTTCTCAATTCGAGGTTTTACCTTACCCTCATCTACAAGTTGGTCACGAGTTTTATCCTTAAACTCATCCATATTTTTCTTTGCTGCATTAACTAACCAATCCATATTCTAAAAACTATAAAAACTTTATATACATTTGTCCGAGCGACCATACAAATATTCGGATTATAAAAAGGTTAGATAATAAATTCAAGATGGAAGAGTTCAAACAACTACAACAAAACAAACTAGATGCTGATATAAAAAAGCTTCTAACTGAAAGCTATGATAATAAACAAGTAGGCATAAGCTCATATAGAAAACGTAAGAAGTGTAACAAGTATCAATTAGAAGTTCTTAATAGATATTACAATCACCTATGTAGAATAGATGCAACTTTATTCACTAAACGCAATAACTTATATTGTGCTAGAAGAATACTTCAGTTCTTTGATAAAAATATAGAATATTTAACTGAAGAAGATGTTAACAGATACATTACAAAGATTAGTTCTAATGGTTATTCTCCTATAACAAAACAAAGTGAGAGGATATTCTTAATTACGTTTATGAAATGGTTCTTTGGAAAAGAGAAACAAGATATTCCTATTCTAAAGAATATTAAGATTAAGAAAGTAGAACTCATCAAGACACCAGATATGATGTGGAAACCTGAAGAGATAAAGAAGATGTTACAGATAATACCAAACAACAGAGATAAAGCAGTAGTTATGTTATTATATGAAACTGCTGCAAGAAGTTCTGAGTTTCTACAATTAAAGATTAGAGATATAGAGATTGGTGAACAGTATGGCTTTGTATCTATTCCTTTAGGAAAAACTAAAGCAAGAAAGATACCGATCATACATAGTTTGCCTTATGTTAGCAAATGGATTAATCAACACCCTCAAAGAGATAATACACAAGCACCATTGTTTATATCTAATGCACATAAACCACTTAGCAAACAAGCTCTTGATGCTATAATCAAAAAGTATGCAAAGCAAGTAAGTGATAAACGTTTGTCTGCACACTTACTACGCCATGCTAAACTAACTGAGCTATCAAAGCAATTGTCTGTTAATGAATTAAGAATATATGCTGGTTGGAATAATGTAAGTATGTGTGAAGTATATGTTCATCTATCTGGTCAAGATGTATCTGATAAGATATTAAGCAATGCAGGTTTAGTTAAATCAAATAGAGCTAACTGTAACAAAGTATTACAAAGTATTGTATGCCCTCGCTGTGAAACAATTAATGGAAGTGAGCAAAAGTATTGTGAGAAGTGTAGCAACATATTAGATATTAAAGAAGCTCAAAAGAAGATAACATCTCAAGAAGAAACAATACAAGTAATTGTTAAAGATATGTTAAAAGGTATGGGTTTTGATATTAAGAAGATTGAGAACATTACTTAATGATTCTATATGTATCCATCTCTGCCCTATAGAAAGATGATTTAATTATTGAACTCATAAAATTATAATTTAACATAATCATAAAATCATGATATACTTTAAGATCTTCAGTTTTTGGAAGTTTCCATATTCTATTAAGTTTATCTTTTTCTTCTTCAGTATATCTACTTAATACAATATATGCTTCTGAGAAGAATTCACTAAGAGATAATATGCTGCTGTTCATAGCATAACCTAATGCTTTTTTGAAAAGATATGTAATATATTTGTTATTTATGTAATCATCAATATCGTATTTTAGCTTAAGAGTTCTATGCTCTAAGAACTTCTTAATTAGCTCAGGGTAATTCAAAGAGTATATAGTTTTATTAAGCAACTTCTCTTTCTTCTCTTGTATGAAGTTTACTTCTTTTAGCTTCTCTATTTGCTTATATAATATAGCTCTCTGCTTATTTAGCTTAGTTGCTAACTCTGTTGGATATGTATCTCCCTCAGTTAATGCTCCTATAATTTCAAAGTAAACTTTGTTTGTGTATACTATATTCATTGTGCTAATTAGTTGTATACATTAAGGTATTTAAAGACTGTGCATTTAGTTGTATTAACCTATATACAACCGAAACGCTTATATAGTTAGTTGTATACACTAAGTATCAGCTAAAAAGGTGGGTGCGTTAACACCCAAACATATGGTATGAAAAAAGTAATAAAAACAAAACAACAATCGTTTAAGAAAACCGAGTTTGATATATTCTATACCAAATTTCTTACATCTTGTTTAAAGAAATACAATACCCAGATACAAGTTCACGATTATGTTAGTCTGCCAGAACTTAGAAGATTTGCTAACTTACTATTCAAACTAAATAAAAATGAAGCAAAGCGATTTGTTTTTGATTTTTCAAAATATTTCAATTTGAAATATAATTGCTTTGGAATAAAATTTGAAGGAGGTATAAAAAATGTGGAAAAAATTTGATAACAAAGAACAAGCTAAGAAGTTCTTGGAAGAAACAGAAGCTGCACAAAAGTTTATCGCTGAATTAACAACTGGCGAAATACTTGCTATACATTTTGGATCTTAATATGGAACTTAATAGAATTACTGATTTTGCACCAACACTTGTTGCTGATGCAATTAAACAACTGAAGGAATCATTCTCACAAAATCGCCATAGTTTGTGAGCTAACCATTGAGTGCTAAGAGCTATTCTTAGCACTCCTTTTTATAATCAGGAGTAAAAAATGAAAAAGAAATTTGCAATATATTATTCTAACAATCAAGTAATGCAGAGCAACTGGAATCGAATGGCAAAGATTACTTCTCTTCCATTCAAACCTTGTGATAAAATTAAAGCAGAGCTTTCTTTACGCATTGCTTTACAAAATGAATTTGATAAAAGACCAAAAGAAGTTCTAAGAAAAGTTCTTGAGTTAAATAAAGATGTTGGGGTGAAGATTAGATGAAAGCAGGTGTATTAGTTAAATATCTATGGGATAAAAAAGGTAATCGCGTTCCTAATGGAAAAGAGAAATATTTAACTATTCGACAAGCAGAAGGTTGGATTAATTGTGGTTGGGTTAAATTAATTGATTCTAGATATAAAATTATTACACATATACCTTCTTGGGGGAAATGGATTGAAATAGAGAGGTGTATTCAATGAAAGAAATCATACAAGAACTAAAAAGACAATTAGATATTAAAGATGTTCTCAGACATTATGGTTGTAATCCTAGCAACAAAGGAAAGAACTGGCAATGTAATAGACACAATTCAGAACATGGTAACTCTGTTGCAGTATTTGACGATCATTGTTATTGTTTAGGTTGTAAGGGTGGAGCTTGTGATCTTAAAGGTGATATATTCTCAGTAATCAAATTATATGAAAACCTATATCGCAAAGGTGATTTCTCTAAAGTATTACAAATAGCTTGTAAGTTAGCAGACATTGAATATAAAGAACTTACACCTGAAGCATTAAAGCAAATAGAAGATAAAAGAAAACGTGCAGAGATTATAATTAAAACTCATGCTGAGTTCTTTAAATTAACTAAAGAATATCTTCCAGATATTGCAGATTACATTCGTAAGAAAAGAGATATTACACTTAAAGAATTGGAGCAACTGGAATTAGGATACCTACCAAAAGATAAATGGTTTAAGATTAAACAAAAAATAGAAGAAAATGTTCCTGAATCTAAGCAAGTATGGTTTTTAGATGAGCAGACTAAAAAGAAGAAGCAATTAATTAATACTTACTGTGCTTTTTATGATAGAATAATACACCCTCACTTCTTTAAGGAAGAAATTTTATATCTTACTGGAGAGATAACACCAAATCATAAAGACTTTGGTGATAAAGATTGTAGCAAATATGTTAAGCTACAAGCTAAGTTCTCTGCTACAGGCAGAGCAGAAGGTTATTTATTAGAATCATTACATGGAAAGGATAAACAACAGATTATATTCTCAGAAGGTTATTGGGATGCACTTAAATTAAAACTATTAGGTATACCAACTGTTACATTTGGAACTTGTAAAGTGTCTGGATATTTTATCAATGAATATTGTAATTATTTAAAACAATTTAAAAAAGTAATAACTTGTTTTGATACAGAAGATAATCAACAAGGACAGCAAGGTGCTATATCGTTTAATCAAAGACTTCTAAGCAAAGGAGTTACTAATCTATTGTTAGCAGAGCTACCTTCTATTGATGAAAAGAAGGTAGATATTGATAGTTATATTAATTGTTTTGAAGGAGATGAACGATTAGAAAAAATAACTGAAGTTATTGCTACTGCTAAGAAATTCTATATGTATATTTGTAATGCAATATCTGAAGAAGTTGATGCGAGAGCGAAAGATAGCATAGCTAAAGAATTAATTAAATACAAAGATATGTTTCCTGCTAGTGAGAAGATTACGATAGATAATGCTCTAAAAAGAGCATTAGCAATAAAGAAAGATGGTGATTATAATAAATATAAGAAAGAGATTTATGAACAAATTAAAGAAGAAGAAAAACGTATAGCTCAATTAGAGAAAGAGAATGAGAAATTTGAAGATGTAGAAGTTGATGAACGATTTTATAGTAGAGATTTACTTTATGAAGTTTGGAAAGAATTAGATAAAACACATAAACTAGATAATAGAGAAAAACTAGCTGTATTTATAGTTGCATTATCTGGTGAGTTAAAAGAAGAAAGAGATAGATGTTCTACTGCATTAAAAGGTAATAGTTCAAGTGGAAAAGATAATTGTATTGATACTGTATTCTCTCATTTTCCTGCTGAAGATAATTTCAAGATTACGCGTGGAACTGCATCTGCATTAGAAGATGAAGCTAGTAGTGTAAAACGTATTGCATTTTCTGAAATAAATAAAAATAGAGAAGGAGGAGCTAACGCAGATATTACAGAAACATTCAAACAGTTAGCTGAAGGTGGAGTATTCATATTAAAGAAAGACGCATCAACAGGTTTTAGTGAAACTAAAAAAATTGAATGTGAGCAAAAAACATTATTGTATGGAACTACTGAAACAGAAAGTGATGATGAATTAGAAACAAGATATGTTATTATTCCGATTAAAGGATATCCTGAAAAGAATTTAAGTGTTATTAAAGATGTATCAAAGAAAGCTCGAGATATTGATTATCTAATGAAAAGAAGAATGAAACAAGAGAGCTGGATAGCTAAAGGAATTAGAAACTTAGACCATGATTTAATAATAAGCGTTCCTTATTCTAAAGTGTTTGAGAATAAAATAATTGATAATAATGGCGAAGAACACTATATTTTTGATATTAGAAAAGAAAGAGTTATGCGCGACTTTAAACGTATACTTGCACTAACTAAAGCCATAACTTGGATTCACCAAAAGCAGAGGATTATAGAAAAAAAAGATGGACTTAAAATATTATATTCTGATCCTGCTGATTTCATTACAGCATTTGCTATATTTGAGGATTTCTTTAATTTAACTTACTCTGGATTAGATCATAGATTACAAACTTGTTATGATACTATTAAACAATTGGAAGGTAAGCATGATGCTGAAATAATAAAATTAGGTTATGATATAAGTCAATATAGTGGGTGGGTTCTAAGACATAACCTACAAATTGAGTTAGCAATCAACTCAGTTAATACAATAAAGAAATATTTAGCACAGCTAAAAGATCATCAACTTATTGAAACTTTCTGGAGTAATGAAATTCCTAAAGGTTATTTGATCAAAGATACTGCCTATCAACAGGGTGTCAATTGCCTGTCAAAGGGTATCAGCATATCTACCTTGACACCCTATTGCTACCCTAATGACAGGTATATTGAGTTAAAAGATTTGAAGATAAATATTGAATTTATGAATATTTTTAATATTCAAAATATTACGTATAGCGAAAAGGAGCTAGAAAGCACTCAAAAAGAGAAAAATAGTAGTGTAAGTAGTGTAGAAATTGACGGGTGTCAATTTGACGGCATCAAATCAGAGAAAGATATACATACATATTTATCAGAATTGAAAGGAAAAAGTATCAAAAAAGAAGTTCTTATTGAAACTCTTAAAGAAATATATGATAATCAACATTTAGAAGTATACAAATCCATGTTAGTAGATGGTTTAATTATGGAAGTAAATCCAAATACTGTGGAGGTTCTCTAATGCAAATAAATAATAATCTAAATGCTACTGAATTAATATTTTATGATATGGATTTTTTTGAAGAACATGAATATAAAAAAGAAAAAACAATACGTCAGAGAGAATTTGAATACAATCTAAATAAATTCTTTGGTGATAAAAGATCACAAGAAGTTAAGAAAAAATGGATTTTGAATGGAACTATCTCAAAATCAAAACTAGGATTTATTAGGAGGATCAAATGAAATGCCTACATTGTAACAACAAATCCCAAAGATACCACGCAAATCACAAAACAGGAGAGCTAGAACATCTTTGCGATTATCATTATTCAATATATGGTCATGCTTGGAATGTAAATCAAAAATACTTTTTGAAAGATATGCGTTCTTACTTCAGACAAATAGGAAAACCAATCCCATATACAGAAGAACAATTAGCAGTTTTTGGAAAGATTAAAAATTGGAGAACACATTTGAGATGAAACCAACATATATAATTTATGCTTACTTGGAAGGAGAACCAGCATTTGAACTTATGAAACAGCACGAGGAGGAATCAGAATATGAAATGTAAGTTCTGTTTCAACAATTCAATGCGTTATCATGCAAATCACAATACAGGAAAGCTTGAACACTTATGCGATTATCTACCTTTCGTTCAGAATCTGAACGTTTCTCACCAGATAAGAGAGCATACCTTAGGCAAATTACAAATGGTAAATTCAAAGAGGAGAAAATAAATGTTAGAAATAGTAACTAAAAAATGTAAAAATTGTAGAGAAAACTTCCGAACAATACACAAAAGCGATTTCCATTCAAAAATCTGTATTGATTGCCAAGCAAAAAGAGAATATGAAACTACTAGAAGAAGAAAAAAAACAAATAAGAATTTTTTGAATAAAAAAATCAATAAGGAGGAAAAATAAAAAATGTTATGGAGAAGAAGAAAAGCAATAGAAGACGATCGATTTAAGCAACAAGAAACTGATGAAGATTGGGAAGATGAAGATGAAGATGAAATAGAAGAAGAAAAAACAATAGACGTAAAGCCACAGATAAAATCTGATGCAAATACCCTACCTAAAACGCCTGTAAAAACTGTGAAAGCTAATCTAAATAGGACAAACACTAGGACAAACACTAGAACAGGTGGTGTGTTAAATGAACACATCATAAAACGACAGAAAGCTAAGAGAAAACCTAGAAGAACAAATTCAGATCTTAGAGATTTATTACTTGCAGCAATAAAACAATATCCTGCTACAACTTATGCTTTATCTAACAAAACTAAAATAGATTGGAGAGTAGCTCAAAAGCATTTAAAATATCTTAAAGCAGTAGGAACAATCAATCAAACAATAGTTCCTTATTCAAGTGGAAAGAACAAGAGAGCATATTATTGGAGCGTTAGGACTTAATTATATAAGCATGTCTTCATAAGGAACTTCAAGAATAGTATATCCATTTTTAATATCTTGTTCATAAAAATCATATTCATATTCTATGCCAGAAAATTCATAATTACAATTTCTACAATTAAATCTTAATGTTCCTGTAGTTAATTTTGAAGCATCTGCTATACAATATCCATCTTTAATTCTACATATTTCTACAAACATAACATTAGGATTTTCTTTTATAAATATGAAACCTTCTATTCCAAAATCCTCATACTCAGGATATATAAAAAATTCATAAGTATCTGGATCTTCATCAACATAACTAGGATCTCCATAATAAAAATATACTAAAGATGATACCATTATTATAAAAAGGATAATAATAGCAATTACTTTATTTTTATCCGATTTAAGTTTATTTCTATAATATAACCAATATCCAACTAAACCAATCAATCCAAATATAAATCCAATTGAATATGCTGCATTTATATCAACTCTTTTTTTACTGATTTTATTAGCCCAATCTACGCATTTACTACCACAATACATAGCAACACCTAATCCAATAATAGAAAAAGTATTACTCCCCAATGCTCCAGCTATGCTAATCCCATATGAAATATCTGAGGTGATGGAACTATATATAAAACTTAATCCTAATATTATTAGAAGCCATTTAAACCAAGGAGTTACTTCAATTTTTTTACTCATCATTATTTTATCTATCAAAACTTATAATATTTACTATTACACGGAGCAGTATAGATGTAAGCACATATAATATATTAAAGACTATGAATTGCTTAATTAAAATCAAGTTAAAGCAAAGTTATGAAGAGTTCTTAATCAACATACCTGAGTATATTAAACTTCTAAATCATCATTACATTGTATTCTATCTCTCACACGCGAGAGGAGAAGAAGATAAATAAAATATAACTAGACATTATATGGACAGTTTCACAAGATATTAAATCAATACACCTGAGTTATGTGCAGTTACATAATGGACACTAAGACATACTCTATCTCTATGCGCGAGGAGCTAGAGAAGATAATAAATATATTAATTATTGTAAACCAACAATCATATAGAAATGTTGCATACAAAACATATATACAAATCTATAACTATGCCATTTATACAATAAAGACCTCTCTCACTAATACTATATTGAACTAATCACATATTATAATTCAGTTCAATGCTATATTCAATATCATCTCTGGAATCAGAAGCATCTATGATTAAACCATACCCAGGTAGAATTGTTATAGTATCTTGATAAGATTTAGTATTGCTGATTTTATCTATAGTGTCATAAGCTATAACGTTAATTATATTATCAAACTGTTCTTCATCCGGAACTATAAACAAATCAACTTTTTCTGATGATTCAAAATTGATTGTTATATCTGTGCTAAAATCAAGACCTAGATCTGGATCATAAAGATACATAAATTGTAAGAAGTTTTCTTTTAACTCTCCTTGATAACTAGTTGTAAATCCTACAAATTCAGCAGTAACATAACAGAAAGCATAATCAACACCTTCCCATTCTTTATCAATACAGCTAACTCCAATTCCAATACTATCCCAAATTATTGGATCATCTGTATCTAAAATTGGAACCCTATGACTTGGACTCTCTATCCAAGCATCAACAGTTTCTTTTGCCAAGTTTGTATCAGAATAAACTTCTATATAATTCAGATCTTCTGTAGCTGTAAAGTAAAATATTTCTCTTGAGTTTAAACGATCATGTAAATCTATTCCCTCTGGAGTTGTATGTGCATAAAAATCTTCTATTACCATTGTGTTGCTATATTCTTTTGCTATCTCATCTAAAATATGACTCCGTTTTAATAGTTCAATACCTTGTCGAGTTCTAGCTGTATTAATTAAATCAAAAATTTCATCTTCAACAGCATCAGTATCTATTTTTGAAGATTCAAAAGAAAGTTCTTGTAATTCAGTTTCATCTACCACAAAATCTATTTCATAATATTCTTCTAAATCTGTTTCATAAAGCTCAAATTCATAAACAAATCTTTTTTCTTGGTATGTTCCTTCTAATCTAATATCTCCCGGATGTAACTTACCAATATCAATTAACAACATACCATCGGTTGTTGATCCTAAGAAAGTTTTGTATAAATATACATCACCATCTAACGGTTCGCCTGTCTGCTCAATAGAGAATGTCATTTTATAATCACTATCTAAGCAACCACTAATCAAAAATATAACTATAAATAAAACAGTTACAGAAATATCTTTAATTCTCATATAAATCATATAATTTGAATAATAAAAAGAGTTCTGTTACTGGGGTTTTTGTTACAAATACATGTAGAAAGTGCATTAAATAAGGTTAAAATTATGGTTTAGTGTAGCGTTTTTTTATGTTTTACTCCATCTATAATCATACACCAACCATCAGAATTTCCATCTTTTAATTTGAATTTATCTTCAAATTTTTCTGAAAGATTAGCTTTTTCTAAAATTGCAAATCCATGATTCAATATTCTCTTATGTTCATTAGCAGTTATACTTCCTTCATGTAATAAACAATTTAATCTACCTGTATGTAGAAAGTTATGACAATCTTTGCATAAAGCAACTACTTCTTTCAATTTAGCTACCTTATTTTTATATTTATATAACTCATGTGCGTGTAATGCTCCTTTTTGATTACATAACTTACCGCAAGCTGCACAGCAATAATTATATTTCTCATAAACTTTCTTACGTTCTTTATTCCACCAAGAGGGTATTAGCGTTCTAGGATTTAATCCATGTAAATCTAAAGGTAGTATTGGATCAAGTAATAATTCAGGTCTTAATTTCATAACATAAACCACCATATAGCTAGAGCAACTAACCAACCTAAGCTAACATATTTGATTATGAACCATTTATCGGGTTTCCAATCTTTCATTTTATTCGCAACTTGTATAACCCAATACTTCCTCTTTAGCTAAGCCGTATAGTAATTGTGAAGTTAATTCAGGGTAGCTTTCTTTATACATATCCATATAGTAAGTAGAAACATAATAAGGATTATCGTATTCTTCATTAAGTGCTTCATCTGTAAGCTCTACAACTCTATTCATAATATACCCCTCATAATGACCGTTTTCATCAACATATATTTTTTCATCATAAGAAGCTATATATGCCTTATATAGTGGACCTGAGCTATACCAACATTTTTGAGTTGGTTCAATAATATTTATTGTATGCTTTTCAACCTCTGGATAATAATTCTCTAAAGTAGGTATTATATCATCCCAAACTTGCTCTTCTCTGCTTCCAAGTGATTTAATATCTATGTAAGAAAATGAAGAAAGCGATGTACTTATGCTACCTACATCCAGAACTTCATAACCCATATCTTCTAATTCATTTTTTACTTGTTATTCTTTGCTAATAGTATAATCTCCAATACATCCACTAACTAAGAGGATTCCAATCAACAAACTTATTATTAGTATTTGGTTTTTCATTTTTTCACATTCTTTTCATAAAACATAATATGCATCAGTTTATTACGATATTTATCATTAAATATAATAATACTAAGAATAATGCTGGTGATTATTAAAAAAATACCCAAATTAAAATTAAAAAACGCAATAATAACACTAAATATTAAAACTAAACCTAGAATTGAATAAGTCATGATTATTTTAAAAACCTTATTTTCATAAGTGTCTTTACAATGCTCATTACAAAAATAAAACCAACCATTCTTTACTACATTCTTATCACTTACTATTTTTCCACATCTAGAACAAGTATATTTCATTCTTTCACCACACCAAATAATTTTTTCATTTGTTCTTTTGATAATGAATTCAACTTACATAACTTCTTTATTTCTTTTTTTTGTTTTTTAAGTTGTTTTAATCTTCTCTTACCTAAAGCTTTTTTTATTGGATTTTTTGATCTTTCAATATATCTTATCTCCTTATCAAAACGATCCAAGCTAAATTTTGCTGATTCATACGCAACTCTTTTTGCGATCTTTTTATCTTCTGGACCAAATATAGTTTCACCGTTCTTAGTAGTCCGTATAGTATTTAATATTCTAAATCTTCCTAAATTAAGATTATATTCAGGATCATTTGGTTTTGGTTTAAATCCCCACGGAGTTCCTACACCTTTGATACCTATAATTAAAGGACAGTCCTTAGTATGCCCTTTTTCATTATCTTGTCCACAGTAGATACAATAATCTTTCATTTTTTTACATTCTCTTTCTGAAGCATCTTTTCAATAATATATGTCTTAATAACAAATGCAATAATCCCTATCTCGGCCACACGGATAATTAATTCTCCGTAGGTTTCAGGTATTAACCCAATTAATGATCGTATGAATAATGAATAAACAATAATAAATGCTATAATTATAGATATGCTCCATTTAACATTATCTTTCATTATTTACTATGCTGGAAATACTTAAAAAATTGTTGATTGGGACACAGCTACCATAATTAATAATAATATGATAATATTATGTTTATTCATCTTCCTTTAACAATAAGTTACCTCTTCCATCTTCTTTCCAGATTAGTTCTTTTTGTTTCTTCCAACCTTTCATGCGAACTATCGCTGAAGGAACTGTAACAAAATATTGATTGTTTCCTTGTTGTAATTTGACCATAATAGAAAGAATAATATGAACATTAATAAAGAGTGAAGATATAGTATATATTATATTAACATTTATAGAGTTACATTATAAAATGTTATATATATTTATAGGGTCGACTGCTTAATTATCTTCAGGATCTTCTTCAGTATCATTATCTTCTGGAGCATTAAGCTTTTCAATAATATTATTACTAGCTGTATCAGAAGTTTCAATTAGCAAGTGTGCCATCTCTGACGCATTAACAAGTGTTGCTTCTTCCATAACTCCATCTATCACTTCCTCAACAATTTCTTCTGTAACTTCTTCAGTTAATTCTCCAGAAGTCTCATCAAGTGTTCCTTCGACAACATCTACAATCTCTCCTGTATCAACATTAATTGTATCAATGTCAGAAATCAACATACCAACAATTTCTTTTGTCTCATCAGTTTGATAATAAAGCAGCATAACTAAAAGTAATAAAACAATTATAAACAACGTCTTTACAAATCCACGATTATTCATATCTTACAATACACTTTAGGTATATATATTTTATCAAACTTAAAACTAAATAATGTATATTTTATCTATTTAATCAGAGAAAAAATTACCTTTAATCAATTTATCTATTGTACGCATTTGTCTTAAGCGGAACAGTTCTATCTTTTCATCTTTTCCCTTTATTCCCATTTTATTTAATTCGTCAAAGATTTGCTCAAGATGTATTGTAACTTGCTCTTTATCAATATTTTTCAAAGTATAATTTTTATGATTACTAAAAGGACCTTTACTCATGTAGCAAAATACACTATAAGGTATATTTTCAAATTGCATATTATCTATAGAATCTCTTGCGATAACAACGCCTTTTAATGTATCATTATCCCACATTTCATAGAAATTAGGACGGTCATCTAAACTTATCATACACTACTAATTAATAATTAATTTAAAAAGGTTTTGAATAACTAAATTGGTCTATTATCTCGTCTTAGCTCAAATATAGAAGGGTCCATTCCTAATTGCTCTCTCAACGTCTGTTGAAATGCCATTAAATCTTGTTCGCTTAGTTTTGCTCGGGCATCTGCTTCAATTAAAACTGAAGGATATGCATAAGTTCTGCTCTGCCGCGAAATAAGATTCACAATTGCTGCGATTTTGTCTGATTGAAGTTTAGGATTACTTGCTAAAAAATCTAATCTAAGTGGTCTGTCAAACTCTGAAGGTTTTATATACATTCCAAAAATTTTACTGCGCCATTCACCCATATCTGCAAGTGCAGGTAAGTCTTCACTTACTGAATAAGAAAAATGTGGTGTTCGCTCTCCAGTTTTAAGCAAGTAATATAAAAAAGTTGTATCATTTGCTGTATCTAAAATCCGAGCTTCGGGCTTTCCAGATAATAATTGATTAATAATAATATTACAAAATTTTCTACCACGCGAATCTTCGCAAGCTCCTGCTAACATAATTTCATTATCAGAACAAAATTTGTAGAGCTCTCTTATCTGCGTAATTACTTCTTTGTAAACTTCATAAGCGCCACTATTTTTATTTGGTATACTTGATGGGTGCAAAACAATTGAACCATCAAGAATTAATAAATCTGGAGAAAATTTCTTTACACAATCTAATGCAGTTTTAATTTCTAACTCAACACGTTTTAAGTTAGCAAAAATTTTTGCTTCTTCTGGTGAAAAATCTGAAGTTATAATAAAAGATTCAGGTTGTGGATTTTTTGATGGAGTATATTGTGCATTAACAACACCATTAGAAAACTCAAAACAAACACCTACTGCTCGTCGTATAACTAAAGTTATACCATGAAATTCTTTTCTCAAAAAGCCACCATCTACGCCACATATTTTAAGACCATCTAATTTTCCATCAGGGATTTCAGGTGTTAGTTCTGGAGAAGATTTTCTGATTTGCTCAGCTAATTCTTTTCTAGCTAAAGAAGTTTTACCAATATGCTCTGCAATTTTTATAGCTGCATCCATATAATAAATTAAACAATTGATTTATAAGAATCTATTTACGTCAGTATATGCTTTAGGACATCTAAAAGATTACTTGTAACTGTATCACCAAGAGCTACTGCTGCACCAATAGCAGGTCTAGCAGTTGCAGGAGAATAATACAAACCTATAGCAACAACTGCAAATACTAGAGTTAGTATCCATCCAACTTTTCGTGATAAATAAAGCATCATCGTATCAATACAAAACAAGTATACAATTTATAGTTTTTGATTGTAGCGAAAGACTTTAAAATTAACTAATCGGAAGTAGTATATGGTATATGAAGATCAGAGTGCCAAAAAAGAAGAATTTCTTAAATGGGCAAAAAGTTCTAGAGACATTGATGAAAGTAATCTTTATTATCAAATAATGAAATGTTTCTATATATCTAATCTCATTACTATAAAATCAAGAGGTATATCTGTTCAATTAAAAAAACTAAATTTAATTGTTAATGGTAGTTCTCTCGGTAAAAAATTAGATTTCTTAGTAGAACATGAATTTCTTAATCGCGATATGAATAGTCAAATAAGTCGTTATTCATTATCAGATAAATATAAACAACTTGAAAATCGATTTTAAAATCATACTTAAAAACACTTAAATATAGTCTTAAACAAAACATATTAAGGTGATAAAACTAAAAAAGAAATTTTACATAACAACTGCAATAGCATATGTTAATTCTAGTCCACATATTGGTTTTGCCTTAGAAGTAATCCAAGCAGATGTTTTAGCTAGGTGGCATCGCCAAGCAGGTTATGATGTTTTTTACTTAACTGGAACAGACGAGCACGGAGTTAAAAATTATACAACTGCTAAAAAACAAGGCATTCCAACAAAGAAATTTGTCGGCATACATGCTGCTGAATTTCAAAAATTAACTAAATCACTAAATATATCTAATAATTATTTTATAAGAACTTCTGATCAAAAAGTCCACTGGCCTGGTGTCATCAAAATGTGGAAACTTCTTGAGAAAAAAGGTGATATATACAAAAAAAGTTACAAAGGAAATTATTGTTCTGGATGTGAACGATTTGTAACTGAAAAAGATTTAGTTAATAAATTATGTCAATATCACCCAAATAGAAAAATAGAAATTGTAGAAGAAGAAAACTATTTTTTCAGACTTTCAAAATATCAGAACAAAATTCAAAAATTAATTGAAAGTGATAAATATAAAATATATCCAAAGTCGCGCAAAAATGAAGTTCTATCTTTTATACGAGAAGGATTACAAGATATTTCTTTCTCACGTACTAAGAAAAACTTACCTTGGGGTGTTCCAGTTCCAGGAGACTCAAATCAAACAATGTATGTATGGTGCGATGCACTTACTAATTATTTAACAGGTATTGGTTTTCCTAAAAAAAGTGCTGAAAAGTGGTGGCCTGCAGATGTTCATGTTGTTGGAAAAGATATAATTCGTTTCCATGCAATTTACTGGCCTGCAATGCTAATTTCTGCAGGAATCCCTGTTCCAAAAGAACTATTTGTTCATGGTTTCATAACATCAGAAGGTCAGAAGATGTCAAAATCTATTGGAAATGTTGTTGATCCATTTGAAGAAGTTAAAAAATATGGTATTGATGCAGTTAGATATTTCCTATTAAGGGAAATTCCTAGCACTGCAGATGGAGATTATTCTCAGAAAGCAATTGTATCTAGAATCAACAACGAATTAGCAAATGAATTAGGTAATCTTGTATCTCGTTCACTTACTTTAATTGAAAGAAATGGTGGTAAAGTTCCATCTGGAAAATTCCAACTAAATTTCAATGTCAATAAAGTTCAAAATTGGGTTAGTAAAGGAGAGCTTCACAAAGCACTTGAAGAAATATGGAGTTTTATCTCAAAAACAAATGAATACATTGCAAAAAAACAGCCTTGGACAAAGCCAAAAGATTTAGACAATATTTTATTTAATCTAGCAGAAGCACTTCGCTGGATTTCTGCGCTAACTTATTCATTTATTCCAGAAACTTCTGAGAAAATTGCAAAGCAACTTGGTCTGAAAAAAGTTCCAACTTTTGCTGAGCTAAAAAAACCAATTACAGTAGGAACGAAAATCAAGAAATCTGGAATTCTTTTTACAAAGATTGAGGAAACCAAAGAAATTAAAAAGAAAGGATTAGATACTAAACCAATGATAAATTTCAAAGACTTTGAAAAACTTGACTTACGAGTTGGTAAAATAATCAAAGTAGAGAACCACCCAAATGCAGACAAACTCTACAAAATGCAAGTTGATTTTGGTGCAGAAAAAAGACAAGTTCTTGCAGGAATTAGACAATGGTATAAGCCAGCAGATTTAACTGGCAAGTCTGCAGTATTCATAGTAAATCTTGAACCTCGAAAAATCCGTGGTGAAGAATCTCAAGCAATGATACTTGCTGCAGAATCAGGTAAAGATGTTGCATTTATCGCACCAACTAATAAAAATATCAAACCAGGCTCTAAAATTCACTAACAATCTCTTTAGCGTACTCTTTTTCTATAGTTGTTCCTTTCTCGCTAAATCTTTTTTTATCTTCTAAAAACAATTTTGCTGCAGTTGCTACAAATGCATCAATACGTTGGTATGCCTCAGTACGTTCGGGGAAATCTCTATCAATTTCATACTGTAGTTCAAACTTTTTACGAACATCTTCAATACTTTCTCCGATTTTGATATGAAAATTAACTACTGGCGGTTCAGAATCAGAACATTTTGATACAATGCCGATTAAAGAATCATTGATTTTAGCATAGATAATTCCATTAGGGGGATGTTTATTTACACAGGCTTTGTTCAGATATCTTTTCCAAACAATTATATCTAAACCCTCTTTTGTAAAATCGATATTATCTGATTCAGGTTTATTTTTCATAAGTTCTTCATTTATCATATTACTAATTAATAATAAAACTTAAAAGAACTTCTATATTTAATCACTAACTACAACAACGTCTTTTGCATCTGGCCAAGATGTCTTAATTCTTCGAACACATTCCTTACATACACCAAGATGCTGTCCTTTTTGCTTGACTTTACCTTTATAATCGCAAATCATACACTCGAAATTGTCTGCCATAAATATTCTGAACTTTTCCCCTTATAAAATTTATTGAAAAGAATTTACATAAAGCTTAAAAACAAAAGTGTATGGGCTACGCAGCTATTGTTTAATATACGATAATACTTTGGCATCTTTTCTTTTTACATACCACATCATAACATATATTGCTAAAATAATAGCTCCTGCTGAAGCAATACTTGCGATTATACTTACTAAAAAACTATTCTCTTCAAAATCTTGGCCAGTATTAGTATTAATCTGATTTTGATTAGAATCATCTATTGCATATGCAAATGGCGTTGTAAATACTACAATAATTAATATCCAAATTATTCGACTAACCATTCAGTATTTTATATTTAAAGATTATAAATTTATCTAATCATATTAAAAATAGTATGCGGGGGCTGGGATTCGAACCCAAGTCGCAGCGTTGGCAACGCCAAGTGATAGACCAGACTACACTACCCCCGCACATTTTGGTTTTTTGCGAACTTTCTTAATAAGTTCTAGTGGGGCTGCGAGAATTTGAATCCCGGTCGCGCGGTCCCAAACCACGAGTGATAATTGTTTCAAACACAATCTCGCAAACTGAAAGTTTGTGTTGACCAAACTACACTACAGCCCCAATATAAAAGAGCACTAGTTTTGATTTAAAAGCTTTATTAGTGATATGTAATCACTAATTCTAAGTTAATTAATTATAAATCAAAATCCGTGATTTTGCTAATAATTTTTCTAACCTCTACGGGGTTAAAAAAACTATATAAACAAGTATACACATTAATTATTAAGAGGTGTAAAATGCAACATAATATGAGAAAACATGAGCACGTGGGTCTTTTGTTAGTATTCTTGGGAGCTACATGGTTAGGAATTGGTCTATATGATACACTATTAGTAGCAAACAAAATATTGCTTGAGAACGCAACACTAATTGGAGGACGCGAGATGTTTATTTTCCCACTATTCTATGGTATTGGAGCAGTGTTATTTATGATGGGTATTATAGAACTAAGAGAACTACAACCTGGAAAAAATCGTCTTTAAACTAAAATGGCAAAATTATCAAAAGCTGAAGTAGAATATGGAATAAAAGAGCTAATACAAGGACTTTTAATCGGTCTTATCTTAGGATTCCTAATCGCAACCTATCTAGTTCCATAACTAGATTAGGTAGTTTTTTATTTACTCTTTTTTATATTTCTAGATGGAACCAGAAGTAATTATATTAAAACCTGGAGAATTAATCCTTAAAAGCAAGGGTGTTCGAAGGGAATTTGAAAAAAGGTTAATATTTAATGTCAAAGATTGTCTGAAAAAGAAAGAAATTGAATTTGACCATATAATCAGAGGACAAGGACGATATTTCATATATACTCCTGAGCCAGAAGAGGTTATATCTGCTGTGAAAAATATTTTTGGTATTGCTAATCTATGTGCTGCAGCTCAAGTTGGTGCAAAACTCACTGCAATTCAAGGAGCAATCCTTGATTTAGCAAAGGACCTTGGAGTAAATTCAAAAAAATCTTTTGGTATCAGAGCAACTACAATTAGCACAGATTTAAAATCGCGCGACTTAGAGAAAGAAATCGGTGCATTTATTCAACAGAAAACCAAAGCAAAAGTTAATTTAACAAAACCCGATTTCTGGCTACGTGTTGAAGTTGTAAATAATAAAGCATTTGTCTATTCTGAAATTATTACTGGATTAAATGGTCTACCTTTGGGAACTAGTGGCAAAGTAATTGCTATGATATCTGAAAAAGAGAAGGACGTACTTGCTGCTTGGATGATAATGCGCAGAGGTGCTGAAATAATCCCTATTCACATAAGAAATGATGAAAAAAAGCTTACTCTGTCTCAAAAAAACGTCAAGAAGCTTAATAAATTCGCGTATGGGTCAAGAATTAAGCCAATTTCAATTAAGTCTAAGGTAGAAATCAATAAGATAATAAAGGAGAAAAATGTCAAAGCATTAGTTTTTGGAAGCACAAAATTTCATGCTCGCAAAGAAAATCTTCCGGTTTTTGAGCCATTAATCGGTCTAGATAAGAAACAGTTAAAAGTTCTCGAGAAAATTGTTCTTTAATGGGCCAGTGGCGCAGCATGGTAGCGCGCCTGGTTGGCAATCAGGAGGTCCTGTGTTCAAAGAGCCTTTCTCTTTAAAAAAGAGAAACGTTCGCGAAAGAGAAACTACTTTTGCGACTGGCTTAGAAAATCACAGCTGGTCCATTTCTTAAAAATTCACAATTACATCCCTTTATATACTCTATAAAACAATATACTTATGAAAAAAGTAACATTTAGGTCATTGGGCGTTATTAAACCTATTTTAGATTCTCTAGAAAAACAGAATATAATCACACCCACAGAAATCCAAGCAAAAACAATTCCATTAATACTTGAAGGTAAAGATATTATTGGTGGGTCAAAAACAGGCTCTGGAAAAACTCTTGCATTTAGTTGTGGAATAATTAAAAAAACAACGCACCGAAAAGGTATACAATCATTAGTATTAGTGCCTACTCGAGAGCTTGCTGAACAAGTTGGAAATGCCATAAGAAAATTTTCAAAGTTTGAGAAAATGGATACGGTCAAGGTATATGGTGGTGTTTCAATTGAGCGACAAATACGAGATTTGAAATCAGCAGATATTGTTGTAGCAACACCTGGACGATTACTTGACCACATTAATCGAAATACGATTCGGCTTGATAGAGTAAGATTACTTGTATTAGATGAAGCAGATATGATGTTAGATATGGGATTTTTACGAGATGTTGAAAAAATTATTCAAGCAATTCCGAAGAGGCGTCAGACCTTATTATTTTCAGCAACAGTAGATGGAGATATAGAACACTTAGAAGAAAAATATATGCGTAATCCTGTAACTGTATCTGTAGAGCAATTTGTTGATTCTTCAAAATTATCACAAAGATATATGGATGTTACTAGCAAGGAAAAATTCTCATTACTAGTTCACTTACTTAAAAAAGAAAAAACAGGATTAATTATGGTATTTTGTAATACTCGTAGAAACACTGACTTTGTTGCTAAAAATCTACAATCTAACGGCATTCAAAGCGTCGCTATACATGGTGGGCTTACACAGAGCAAACGAAAACAAATTCTAGATGATTTTCATAAAGGCAAAACATATGCATTAATTTGCACAGATGTTGCTGCACGAGGTCTAGATATTAAAGATGTTTCTCATGTATACAATTACGATGTTTGCAAAGATGCTAAACAATATATTCATCGAATCGGAAGAACTGCACGAGCAGGAAAAGATGGTAAAGCCATTACATTACTATCTGAAAGAGATCATGAAGATTTCTCTAAAATTATGAGAGTAAACGAAGACCTTGAATTTGAAGAACGTCCACATTTTAAACAAGCTGAGATTACATTTAGACCTTCTGGACGTCGTGGTGGGAGATTTAATCACTCTCGTAGTGGTAGACCTTCTAGGCGATCAAATGCACAACGACCAAGATCAAACTCAAATCACTCACATATATCTAATTCTTCAAGACATCAAAGAAGATAATGTCGGGAGCGGGGATTGAACCCGCGACCTCCGGCTTACACAAGCTCTCACAAAAATATTTTCTTTTTTGCAAGATTTTTTCTTTTAAAAGAAAAAAGCTTCATGAGACCGGCACTCTACCAGCTGAGCTACCTCGACAAGCTTTCTATCAGTCGAGCAAAGCAGAGCTTTGCTAGACCAAGCGAAACGACGTTTCGCTCTGGAAAGCTTCCAAAGACGTCCTATCTTCGCTAACTCGATAGAACACCACTTTCTAAATATATGCCCTGAAACGTGCTTATAAATATTTCTGATTACGTTTCGTTAGGTTTTTAAGACTTTACTACTAATATAATTATGAATGAAAATATTTTACATAATGATTTCGTAGAACGTTTTAGCGAAAGCATTAATTCATCAATAGCCGCAACTCTTGATTTTATATATTGTGCTAATTTTGCAATAGAGCCTGATTTTCTTAAAAAGGATATAAATAACTTAATACAAAAATATGAAAAAACAATAAATACCCTTGACGATTTCGAAAAACAAATTAAAAATGAAATTAAAAATGAAAAAGTTGCTGAAATTCATAATCCAAATAGTGTAAGATTATCTGGAAATGGTCTTGTTAAAAAAATAGAAAATGGAGAATTTCCATTAATAGAAGATAATTTTTATATAAGACTAGAAAAACCATATGCTAGTCAAGAACTAATTAAAGATAATCGTTACAGCAAAACAAATCGAATTAAGAGATTTATCAAATATACTTTTGAACTTCCAATTCAAATAAAAATAAACAAAAAGCATAGAAATTGGTATCACAGACAAGTTTTAGTTACTGAATAAACCGAAAACTTTTTAAACAATATTTGCCACTTCTAAGTGAAATGGGTAAAATAAAGTTAGGTGTTAATGATAATGATATTTCAAGCTTTGCTGAACTTCGGCAAACAATAAGAAAATTACATCCAAAAGAAGAGAAAAAAGAACCTCTTGATTTACATTTAAATGGCGAGCCTCTTGAACAATACTTAGCTAATAATAATCCTAAATCAAACTTCGATAAAATCAATAAATTTAGTGAAATTATACCAGATAATGCTGAACAAAAAAGAATAGATAGATATATGCATAAAGTAGAAGATGCTACACCCATTGATTTAACAAAAACACCAGAAAAGACTTACGAAAAAGGTTTAGATATTGTTGGAATTGGTAGTATGCCTGTAAAAGACGTAACACCCTTAGCACATAAATTACACATTAACAAAAAACTTGGACTGTAATATATTTATACTCCTGAGTTTGAGTTTCGGCTCAAGCTCTTAATATTTATTTTTAAAATTAGTTCTTTTGCGAACTTTCTTTTTTCTAAAAATAAAAGAGGGCTCGACAGGATTTTCTTCGAACGTAGTTCGCATCAAGCAAACCAGGTTCGCTTTGAACCCGCGACCCCTTGGTGTCTTTAGTTGTCCGGAAAATGTTCTTTCTTTTTCCGAAGTTTTTCTTTCTTACAAGAAAGAAAAAGCTCTAAGAGCCAAGTACTCTAGCCAGACTGAGCTACGAGCCCCTATGTTATTTATCTATATTAAATAGATATGGACCCAAGCGGACTCGAACCGCTGATCTTCGCCGTGTAAGGGCGACGTCATAACCAACTAGACCATGGGTCCATTAGAAGAACCAATCGTTTTGGTTTTTAAGGTTTACTAAGAAAAAATAATAAGCCCCTGACCGGATCCGAACCGGTGACCTGCAGCTTACATGTTTCCCCACAAGATGTTCTTTTGGGGTTGAAAGACCTTTTCTTACAAGAAAAGGGATTTCTTACAAGGCTGCCGCTCTAGCCAGACTGAGCTACAGAGGCTTGATTAGATGGTCTAATTAGAGTTTATAAGATTTGCTAGAACTATTCAATTACTTGAATTTCTATGTTTACGTCTTGTGGAATTGAAACTCTCATAACTTGGTGTAGAGCTCTTTCATCAGCTGCAATATCAATCATTCGCTTGTGGATTCGCATTTCCCATCGCTCGTAGGTTTCAGAACCTTCGCCATCTGGGCTTCTTCTAGTTGCAACTTTTAAGAATTTAGTAGGTAAATTAATTGGACCTGCAGTTTTGACTTTAACTTTTTCTGCAATATCTATGATTTGAGAACTAACTTTATTCAGCTTATCTAAATCTGTACTATATAGTTTTATTCTTGCTTTTGGCATGCTTAAAGCTATTATGTGAGTTTATAAAGTTTTTGAACAGACTAATAAAAAATTAAAATAAAAGGAAAAAAGAGAGTAAGCCTAAGCTTACTTCTTAACTAAATCTATACACATTCCAGCTGCTACAGTTCTACCCATGTCTCGGATAGCGAACTTAGATAACTGTGGAACATCTGTGTTCTTTTCAATGCAAAGAGGTCTTGTTGGTTCAACAATAATTTCTGCAGCTTCTCCATTCTTCAAGAAGTCTGGATTTTCTGCTGTAACCTGTCCTGTCTTTGGATCGATTTTCTTTGTAATTTTAATAACCTTACAAGATACCTGTGATGTGTTTATGTGGAATACAGGTGTGTAACCGACTGTAAAAACAGTTGGGTGGTTTAATACAATAATCCTTCCAGTAAATTGCTTTGCAACTGTTGGTGGACTTGATGCGTCACCAAGAACGTCTCCCCGTCTTAAATCTTCTTTACCAACGCCTCGGATGTTAATTCCAACGTTTGAACCTGGTCCTGCTTCTTTCATTTGTTCATGGTGCATCTCTATAGATTTTAATTCTCCAGTTTTACCTGAAGGCATTGCAATAATCTTTTGACCAACTTTCATTACGCCAGTTTCAACTCTTCCAACTGGAACAGTTCCGATACCTGTAATTGTATATACATCCTGTACAGGCATTCTTAATGGAAGGCCTGTTGGTAATTCAACTGGTTTTAAATTATTAAGTTCATCTAATAGACATCCGCCTTTATACCAAGCTACTTTATCAGATTTCTTAGCTATATTTTCTCCTTGTAGAGAAGAAATTGGAATAAATGGAACTTCATCTGTTTTGTATCCAATTTGACTTAATAGCTTTGAAACATCAGCTTTTACTGCAGTATACTTAGCTTCGTCATAATTAACCATATCCATTTTGTTAATAGCTATAATTATTTGACCTACACCAAGTGTTTTTGCAAGGTATGCGTGTTCTTTTGTTTGTTCCATAACAGAATCATTTGCAGCAACTACTAAAACAGCAGCATCTGCTTGTGATGTTCCTGTAATCATGTTTTTAATAAAGTCCTTGTGTCCTGGAGCGTCAATGATTGTAAAGTAATATTTTTGAGTTTCAAATTTCTTATAAGCTAAGTCAATTGTAACTCCGCGTTCTTGTTCTTCCTTAACACTATCCATTACAAAAGCAAACTCAAATCCAGCTTTGCCTAGCTCAGCTGCTTTTTCCTTAAGTTTCTTAAGGGTTTGCTCGTCGATTGCACCGGTATCATATAATAGTCGACCGACTGTGGTAGACTTACCGTGGTCGACGTGACCGATAAATACTAAGTTTAAATGTGGTTTGTTTGCCATAAGTTTTCACCTGATTTACTATACGTAAACTGAAAATGATGTATTTTATAACGTTTATAAGTATTGCGGTCAGATAGCCAATGTTGGCTAATTTCCCCTTAAAATTACAATCCAAAAGCCCATCTAACTAAGAAATAAGCCATAAGAATAATTAAAATAATTAATCCAACTCTTGCTGCATCCATAAAATATAAATAAATAAAAACTTAAAAAACGTTCTATACTGAATAAAAAAGTTATTCGTCTTCTTCTGGTGTTGGAATTTCTTCTTTCAAGCCTTTACGTTTTCTAATACGTAAAACTATATCGTTTTGTAATTCTCTTGGTAATTTCTCAAAGACTTGGTCTACTAAGAACCATACGCCTCGGCCGCTAGTTGCGCTTCGCAAACTAGATGTAAAACCAAACATTTCTGCGACAGGTAATTTTGCCTTAACAACTAATTGCTCACCAACTTGTTCTGTTTCTAATAGCTGGCCTCTTCGACTATTAACTAATTTTGAAATTGCTCCTAAAAAGTCTACAGGAGAATCTATTCTAATTGTTTGCTTTGGTTCATAAAGAACGTCACCAGCAGCAAGCATTGAATTAAAAACAGCTTGTCTCATACATGGAATTATCTGTGCAGGACCTCTGTGAATTGAATCTTCATGTAATTTTGCATCAACTAATCGAACTTTCATTCCAAATCCTGGTTCTCTTGCTAACGGAGCTGCGTCCATAGCTTCTTCAAATGATTGAACTACAAGCTCTTGGATTTCTCCAATTTGAACAATACCTCTTGTTTCATCAACAAGCATATTTCCTTTGTAAACATCCCAAGTTCGCTTTGCATCGTCTCGATTAATACCTACAGCAGTCATTGCTTCTAAGGTGTGTTCTTTGATTTTTTTGATTTTACCTTCAGGTATATCGCCATTTTTGATTGCTTTTGTGACTACAGGGTCTAATGGTTCAACAATAACAAATAATTTATTGTGCTTATTTGGAGATTTTCCCATAACTTGTGCACTTTGCTTATCAACGGTCTCTCTATAAACAACAATTGGTGGAGAAACAACAACGTTTAATCCCATATCTCTTTGAATAATATGTTCTTTAATTTCTAAGTGTAATTCACCAAGACCTGCAATTAAGTTCTCTCCAGTTTCTTCATTAATTTCTACCTTAATTGTAGGATCTTCTTTTGCTATTTGTCTTAGAGCGGAAATTAATTTTGCTAAATCTTGTGGATTTTTTGCTTCAATTGCTTTTGTAACAACTGGATCAAAAATATGTTTTATTCCCTCAAAAGTATCTATTGGTTCTTCTGAAACAGTTTCACCAGAACTAGCTGCTCTTAAGCCAACTACTGCCGCAACATTTCCAGCTGGAACTTCAGGAATAACAATTCTACTAGTTCCGCCTCCCTTGAAAAGCATAGTTTGCTGTATTCTTCCAGCAGATTTTGCTCCATTCAAATAAACTTCTTTTCCTTTCTCAAGTTTACCTGAAAAAATTCTACCAAAAGCAATTTCTCCAGCTTGTGGATCAACTTTCATTTTTGTAACAATAAACATTAATTGGCCTTTTGGATCGCAAGCAACCATTTGCTTTCCAGCTTCTGAGTCAATATCTCCTTTCCATAAGTGTGGAATTCGATATTTTTGTGATTCTAATGGACTTGGACAGTGTTTTGTTACCATATCTAAAGCAACTTCAGATAATGGTGCTTTGTCTGCTAGCGCTTTCCAGTCTTCTTCTTTTCCAGTATTATATGCATCAATAATCGCTTTGAAACTAAGTCCTTTTTTCTTCATTAAAGGAACACTAAGAGCCCAATTGTGGTATGCTGAACCAAAAGCAACTGAACCATCTGCGACATTAACCTGCCACGTTTCTTTGTATTCAGCAGGTGCAATATCTCTAATTAATTTATTAACATGAGTTATGATTGCTACGAATTTCTCTTGCATAGCTTCAGGAGTTAATTTAACTTCTCTGATTAATCTATCAACTTTATTTATGAAAAGAACAGGCTTTACTCTTTCTTTTAGAGCTTGTTTAAGAACTGTTTCTGTCTGAGGCATTACACCTTCAACTGCGCAAGCTAAAACAACTGCGCCATCAACTGCTCTCATAGCACGAGTTACGTCTCCACCAAAATCAACGTGTCCTGGAGTATCTAGAAGATTAACTAAAATATCTTTACCATCATATTCGTGAACCATAGAAACAGCAGCAGTCTGGATTGTAATTCCTCTTTCTTGCTCTTCTTGCATATCATCTGTGACTCTAACGTCTCCAGCTAGCTCTTTTGAAAGCATTCCTGCTCCAGCAATAATATTATCTGAGAATGTAGATTTACCATGGTCAATGTGTGCTACGATTCCAATATTTCTAATTTGCTCTGGAAAATTCATAGCTTTTAATATTTTTTCTGTATGCTTGTCTATTGCCATAATCTTAGAAATCTGTTGACTATTTTATAAGCTTTGCGGATAATTCAATTTTTTGGTATTGTTCTTGAGTTGGATATTTTTCAAGATGTTCTTTCACATAAGCTTCGCGTTCTTTTGCAAGATAATCATTCAATGCACATAAATACTTCATATCAGATATTGCAAAATCCGATATTGCAAATTCCTCGCATTTTGTTCCCCTAAAAGCAGAAACAAAGTCTAAGGCAATATTTCTAGCATCATATAATAATTTAACTTTTAACCGAAGTGAATCCAAACTCTGTGAGTCAATTTTATTAAAATATGTTTCAGCCTCTTTCGCACGAGCTTCTCGACTTTGAGTTAGATAATCTTCTACATTTTGCGCTTTTTCGATAGTAGTTGGAGCTTTTTCTGGAGCTTTTTCTAGTGGCATTAATTTTTGCATTTCTATTAAAAAGTGAAAAAATTCTATTAAAAGCTTATTGGTTGAGCAGTTTTAGGATTTTTTGGATATCTGCCTTACCTCTAAGTCTTCCAATCATAACACCTTTTAGCTTTTCTGCCGGGACTTTTGAAAACTCTTTTTTTAGTTTATCAAATTCTTTCTTTAGCTCTGCGTCAGACATTAATTTAAAATTATTTGCTGCATTTTCAATTTTTTCGCCTGTCGCAACTAATACTAAAATATCAAGAATTGCTTCTTTTGCAATATCGCATTTGATTAGTAATTTGAAAATATACTCAAAATGTTCTAGTGTAAATTCTCCTCGCTCTTGTCCTGCTTTTTTTCTAGCTTCTTTTTGTGTTGATATTAATGTTGTTGCAATTAATTTTGGATCAAGCTTTGGAAATTTTTTATGTAAAACTGAGAATTTTTTATCAAACAAAACTTGATTAGCTAAATCATCATTTAGACCTGCTGCCATCAATCTTTCTAACTTCTTTTCTGGAACTTCTGGCAAATCTTTCTTAATATTTGCTAGGTTTTTTTGTGTAATTTCAATAAGCGGTGTATCTGTTTCTGGATACATTCTAGCTGCACCAGACATTGGACGTAAGAATTTCGTAGTTCCATCTTGCTTTACATTTCGAACATGTGACTCAGGTTTTTCTTTCTTGTATAAAATATCGCTTTGACGATTAATCTCTCCTTTAATTATTCCAGGCATTGATTTTAAATCTTGAAATCCTTTTAGTTCAACTCTTTGGTGGCCTTTAATTGAAACATTAACATCTTGACGAATTGTTCCGATGCCACGCATTGCTTTTCCAGTTGCTCTTAAAAGTCTGCCAATTGAAAGTGCAACTTCTTTTGCTTGCTCCGGTGTTTTAATATCTGGACCTGTTACAATTTCAATTAAGGGTATACCAAGCCTATCGAGTCGATACGTAACAGATACTTTGTCTTCTGCAGTTCTTCGTGCAGCATCTTCTTCAATTGAAATACTCATAATTGTAACCTTGCCGCTAGGTGTTTCTAACTCGCCATTCAGACCAACAAGTGCAGTTCTCTGAAAGCCAGATGTGTTGCTTCCATCAACAACAGTTTTTCGCATAACTTGAACATAATTTGGAATCTCACAATGCAAAAGAGTAGCAATTGTTAGTGCTGCATCTAGTGCTTGTTGATTAATTGTATGTGGTGGCTCTTCATCTAGTTCTACTAAACATGTCGAACTATTATATCCCTCATAAATATAACTCAAACCTTTTGCTTGTGCATGCGCAGCTGCTACATCAATCTGACCTGTTTCTCCAGCCATAGCTCGTAGCTTTCTACAAACATTAAAATCGGGTTTATCTTTCCTAAGAACTGCAGGACATTCACAAAATAATTTTCCTACATCCAACTGGCCATGAATCTCTAATCCACATTTAAATCCCACTTTAGCATAATCCATTATAAAATAAGGTCTCGTTCTAACTTTAATAATTTATCCTTAAACAACTTTTTCGCAGTCTTAGTGCGAAGTCTCTTTGGCAACTTATTCTTAAAAACATCTAAAACATTATGCCAGTCATCTCTAGAATATTTTTCTTTAATATGATTAACATCTAATTTACTAAGATTATCTGCATCAGCAATCATAAATTCATCATGTTCAGTTATGCTATCCCATTTATCATGAATTGAAACTAAATGAACAATTTGGTTTTTCTGAATTTCTGGATAATTAAGTTCAGTTAATATCTGTTCTGCAAGTTTAGCTCCACGTAACATATGTTCTTCTTTATATTTTTTAGTCATCTCTTTTATTTTCAAATTATCCCGTTCAGATTTTGGTATAAGTTTGTAATAACCAATTTCATGTAAATATGCTGCAGGCATAAGTATTTCAGAATTACCTTTTTCAGTCTTAAGTAAAAGTTTCATCAAACTTACAACTCTTAAGGTATGCTCATAATCACCATTCCTACATTCTTCTAAATAGGGTTTAACTCTCTCTCTAAGTTCAGAATAATCCATTCTAAATATTAATGTAAAACTAATTAAGCTTTTCCAACTCTTCTATTTCTTCTTCAGATACACTACAGTAAGGCAATTTTTCTTTCAATCGCTTATGTTCTTGCTCAAAGTGTTTTCTGCAAAGATAACTCCAACCTTTATCTTCATCACCTTTTGAGATTGGATAAACTTCCACATATGATTTATTTGTGCAAGTTCCATGATAATCGCAGACTGGAACTTTTCTTCCATTTAGAACTTTATACATTGGACTAATGCGCTTATCTTTTTTCATATATATCAGGAACACAATAGAATACATTAATGTTATGGTCAAAGATTTTCCAACTTGCTCATTGCATCTTCATACATCGGTCTTGCTATCTCTTTTGCTTTCTCCGAGGTTATTCTATTGAACATCCATTCAAACTTATCTTTAACCATATCATATCCATACGCATCAATTTTATTAATAAATCTCTCAGCATTTTTCTCAAAATAAGATAAACTATCTGCATCTTTTAGAAGATTAGCATCATCATCTCCACCAAATTCATGATGACTTACTAAATAACCCACTCTTTTAATTAATTTTTTATCATCAGTTTTTGTTTTCAAAAATTTAATCATAATCTTAGCACCTTCTTTCTGGTGGTGCTCGTAAAAACTTTGAGTATCTAAATGTTTAAGCTGAAGATAACCTATACCAAATCCCCTAAGAATATCATGAGAATAAGCAGCTATCTGTAAAGCTTCATCTGCATCAGGTTTTAATTTTTTAACCCAATACAATGTTCTCTCAAAATGAGGTAATTGATCGGGTCTAAATTTAGGATTAACAAATTTCTTAGTTTCTTCTAGTAAATTCATATCATCCTAAAACGCGAAATATATTTAATGTTTCCTTTCTATAGAAATATATGAAAATCACTAAATATGCTCAGTCTTGCGTCTTACTTGAAACAAAAGATAAGAAAATTCTAATTGATCCAGGATATTTGCTTTTAGATGATGTTACACTAAAAAGCTGGTTAGACGTTGATATAATTTTAGTCACACATAAACATGGAGATCACTGTGATGATAAATCCATAAATGAAATTATGAAAAATAAAAAAGTTAAATTATATACAACAAACGAAGTTGTAAAAAATCATCCAGATATTTCTCCAACAAAAATAATCAAACAAGGTGATATTATAAAATTAGCAGATATTAAAATTGAAGTTGTAAAAGCAGTTCATGGATATGTTCCACTTCTCAAAGGTCGTTCAGTTATTGAAAATGTTGGTTATATTGTAGATGATGGTGAAAATAGAGCTTATCAAACTAGCGATACACTTTGCTTTGAGAACGATTACAAATGTGATATTCTTTTTATTCCCGTTTGCAATCATGGATTAGTTATGGGTGCTTTTGATGCATCTTTATTTGCTAAAGAAACTGACGCTAAATTAGTTATTCCAATACATTATGATAATCCACGGTTTCCAACTAATTTAAAAGACGTTGAGAAAGAATTTAAGAAACAAGAATTAAAATATAAATTTCTAAAAACCAAAGAAAGCATTGATGTTTAGTAAAGAAAAGATTTCTTCATAATTAGTTCTTTAACTATTTTAGCGTCAGCTCGACCTTTGCTTTCCCGAATAACTTGACCAATCAAGAACGCTAGAACTTTTGTTTTACCTTTTTTGTATTGATCTACAGAATCTTTATTTTTCTTTAGCACGATATTAATTAATTTAGAAAGTTCATCTTCAGTTAAATTTAACAAATTAAGTTTTTCTGCTAACTTTTTGGGGTTCTGAGGTTTTAGAACTAGCTCTCTAAGTAAAAGATCTGCTGCACGATCACTTATTTCTTTAGCTTGAATAAGCTTCAAAAAAGAAATAAATTGCTGTGATGTAAGATTTATTTCACTAAAATAAATATTATTATAATTCAAAACCTTTAGCAATTGTGTGGAAATCCAACCTGCAGCAAATTTCGGTTCGATATGTTTTACAACTTTTTCATAGAAATCTGCTAACTCTTTCTCAGATACAATTGCTAATGCTTGGTGCTTATTTATTTTATATTGATTAAACATACGCTTAGCTCGTTGATAGGGTAATTCAGGTAATTTCTTTTTTATCTGATTTATATGCAATGCAGTCAAAACAATTGGTGGCAAGTCTGGATCAATAATATGTCCGTATTCTTCTTCGGTTTCTTTCTCACGCATTGCTTCAGTTGTTGATCCAGCGAATCTACGTGTCTGTTGTGTTATTTTCTTACCACTTTCTAACACAAATTTCTGACGATAAATCTCATATTCGATTGCAGAAACAACATCTTTTATGCTCCCAATATTTTTAATTTCAACACGAGGATTTCTACCAATACTCACATTTGTATCCACTCTAAAACTATTATTTGATGAGTATATTCCCAAATGCTTAATCATAGAAATAAACATTTTTAAGAATTTTTTAACTTCCTTTGATGAAGAAAAATCTGGCTCAGTAACAACTTCGCATAGTGGAAATCCAGAACGATTATAATCAATCAAAGAGTATTTTGATACATCGATATGATATGGATATGTAATTGCTCCGGGATCTTCTTCTATCTGGATTCTCCGTATTTGAATTTTTTTATTAAGAATTTGTAAGTAACCTTTTTGAGCGATTGGAAAATTATATTGTGTAATCTGATAATTCTTAGGTAAATCTGGATAAAAATATGTCTTGCGATCAAATCTGCTAATTTTTGGCACTTTGCAATTTAAAGCTAATGCTAACATAACTGAAAAATCTACAGCTTTCTTGTTTAGAACGGGCTTTGAGCCAGGCATTCCTAAACAAACTTCACAAACATGAGAGTTAGGTTTAGCTAAATTTGTAGAACAAGTGCAGAATAATTTACTTTTTGTGTTCAATTGAACATGTATTTCTAAACCAATTTTAGCGTTCAAATGCATCACCTACTTGAATTATTTTACCTTCTTCAAAATAATTTGATATCAAATGAAGACCTACGGGCATTTTATTAACAAAACCTGCTGGAACACTTAAATGAGGTAGTTCTGCTAAACTAACTGGAGCAGTAAGTGCATCTGCTTTATAACAATCAATTGGTTTCAGTTTTTCTATTTCTGAGAATTTTGGTGCAATAGTTGGCATTGTTGGTGCCATAATAACATCAACTTTTTTGAATGCTTCTTGAAAATCTTTGACTACAAGAGTTTTTACTTTCAATGCCTTTATGTAATATTCTTCCTTAAAACCTGCCATCCTAGCAAAAGTTCCTAACAAAATCCTTCGCTTTGCTTCTCTACCAAAACCCTGGGACCTAATTCTTGAAAAATATTCATTAAAATTACCTTTAAATTCTTCTTGCAATCCCTGGCGCATTCCGCAGAACTTAGCTAAATTTGTTGAAGCTTCTGAAAGTGCAATTATATAATATGCCGGAATTGCTGCATCAGTATATTTTAGAGATATTTTTGAAACTTTAGCTCCTTTTTTCTCTAATTTTTTAATTGCTTCTAAAATCTTATCTCTAACAGGTTTTGTAGCTTTGTTTAAGTATTCTACAGGAACACCGATTTTTAATCCATTTATAGATTTTCCACAAAATTTAGTATAGTCTTGTGGTTTCGTTTTTATTGATGTTGAATCTTTTGAATCATATTTCGCTATTTTTGAAAGCAGCCATGCTACTTCCTTGACGGTTTTTGCCATAGGTCCAATTCGATCTAAAGAACTTGCATAATCAATAAGTCCGTAACGAGATACTAAACCGTATGTTGGTGTTAATCCAACAATTCCACAAAAACTAGCAGGACATGAAATAGAACCTCCTGTAGACTGACCCAATCCCAAAATACGTGTTTTTGAAGCTGAAATATAACCTGCAACGCCACCACTTGAACCCCCACAACTTCTTGTTAGATCATGAGGGTTTTTAGGCACACCATAAGCACAGTTAGTTGAAAAAGTTCCAAATCCAAATTCATCCATTGTGGATTTACCAACAATCACACATCCTGCTTTTTTTACTTGTTTTATGACGGTTGCATCATATGTAGGTACAAAACCTTCAAGTATCTTTGATCCGGCTGTTGTCTGAATTCCTTTTGTGCAAATATTATCTTTTACAACAATAGGAATTCCTTTCTTTGTTTTGACTTTAGTTATTAAGTAAGTCATATTGTTTTAGGACCTTTGAAAAATCCATTCTCCTTACTTTTTGTATTTGACAATGCATCTGAATTTGATAAACATCTTTCAACATTATCTAAACGTAATACATTTTGTATTGCAATTGGATCAAAACTAGGTTCAACATTATCTGTATTTATTTTTTTTAATTTAGAAAAATCTTGCAAAATATCATTAAAATCTTCACTAAACTGCTTGACTTCTTGTTCACTAAGCGTTAATCTCGCAATCTTAGCTACTTTCTTTACAAGTTCCTTATTAATTTTCATAAGCGTCCGAGGGTGGACTCGAACCACCAACACTGGAGTAACAGTCCAGTATCTTACCTATTAGACTACTCAGACATTGCTTGAATAATAAGTTTGTGTAAAACAAAAAAGTGGTGATTAGCTATAGCTATCACTCACAGATTAATATTTAAGAAAAATATGACTAGACCTAAGCTTCTATATATTGGGATAACCAGCTCGTTTTGCCATTTTATCTAATAATATGTGCTTTTCCAGCCTTTTAAGGCTTTCGAATAATGAATTTAGAAAAGGAAACTCTTTTTCTCAATGCGTTCATTAATCTCTCCAGCTAGGTTTTGAGTCATCATTTGTTTAACTTCTTGCAAGTTTTTATGTTGTCCTAGAAGAATCATTAGCTTAACATAAGCTGTCTCTGGCAAAGTATCTTTGCAATAAATAACTCCTGCTTTGTGTAACTTAACACCTGCTGAATAAATATGATTGTTTGTTGTTCCGTAAATTGTCTGAGTTGTCATACAAACAACTGCGTGCTTTGTTGCTCGCTCAATTTGTTTCATCCAAGTTTCAGTAGAAACATGTCCAAAACCTGTTCCTTCTAATACAATTCCTTTGTAACCTTTGTCGATATAATAATCTAATACATTTGGTTGCAAACCTGGTGAGTATTTTATTAACACAACTTTTGGTTCGAGCTTTGTATTAACAATTACTTTCTTTCCTACTTTTTTATTATAATTTTTATCCAAATGTTCTACTCCTTTTTTTGGGTCAATCTTAGCTAAAGGTAAACAATTAATTGGTCTAAATGCATCTCTTCGTGAGCTATGCATCTTCCTAACTTTTGTTCCACGAAGTGCATAGCAAAAATCATCATCTGAATTTGCGTGCATAATAATTGCAACTTCTGCAATATTTGATAAACAATACTGAACTGCACAAATTAAGTTCTGATGTCCATCAAAGCTTCCTCTATCAGAACTTCTCTGACCACCGACAACAGCAACAGGTTTTGGCAAATCTTTTAACATAAATGAAAGTGCTGCTGATGTAAAATGTAACGTGTCTGTTCCATGTGTTACAATTACACCATCTGCTCCTTTATTGATTTCAAGTGCGACACTGCTTGCAATTTTCTGTAAATCTACTGAAGTCAAATCTTCAGAAAGTTTTGAAAATGGAGAAATTATTTTTATGTTAGCTAGCTCTGCCAACTCAGGAATATTTGCAATTAATTCTTCAGGCTTTGTAAGTGGATGAACTGCACCTGTTCGATAATCTATTTTTGACGTAATTGTTCCACCCGTTGTTACAATTGAAATATTTGGTAAACCTGCCTTAGATTTAATTTTTGGAGTATTTTTAACTGGCGGTCTTGCTTGCCTTACAATACTAATATTTTGAATTTTACTTTTTGAAACACCTACATTATACCCATTTTCCAATTTTAAAATTACAATATCTTCATCTTTAGATGGCATAATTATTCCTGTATATGTAAACTCTTTTCCAAAAACTTTAGCTAAATCACCAATAGATGGTTCTTTCATATTGTTCTAAGAACTCAAACATATTTAAGTTTTCAGTTTTCTAAACAATTAAATAGTTAAAACAATTATTTATTATATGTCAATATTCCCTAATTATTTTAAGGAAGCAATTTTAGAGAAAGATATCAAAAAAGTTGAATCTGCTACAGAAAAAATGGTAGATGACATACCTAAAATATATGATGGATACAATATATGGGCAAAATTTAATAGAGAAGATATTAATTTATTCCGAAAGCTAAAGAAAATATACAATGAAACATCAACACCTAAAGAAAAAGTTGTAGCTAGAAAACTATTATTTCTTATAAAAAATATAAGCATAAATATCCAATTGCATACGCATCCTAACGCTAAAAATTCTCCAGATAAATTTCATAAATATAAACAATTGCACAAAGAAATTCAAGATCTCTTAGATACTGAATTATCATTTGATAAAATGATTCAGAAAAACGTTAAATGGATTACATTAGAGCAAATGGAAGAGCAAACAAAATATAAAGGCCTCGCATATGCAGATGGTCGTGGAGTAGTATATTTAGTTAAAAAATTAAATGAATTGCCACCCAAACTAAAAAAACATTATGCTAGATACTTAAAAATACATGAAATTATGGAACATAGAGCTACAAGTATACCTCGAATAATCGATAAGTATGGTCCATTACTTGATTATGTTTTTGCAAAATTAGATGCCAATGAAATTCATCGCTACAGAGAAGATATGGATGGTGATGAATTAATTCATTACTTTGCATGCCATACTCTTGCTACATATGAGGAGTTTTTAGCAGCCAAGAAAGATGGATTATTAGATCAGTATAATCAATATAACATATCTCATTTTAGAGAAATGGGCTACAATCATAATAAACGAGGTAAATTATGGTTTGCTCATAGAGAAGCAACATATAAATTTGTTAAGATAACTCCATAAGAAGTAGAACTTTGTTCTATTAAACATATAAAATTATTTTAAACCCTGTTCCATATTTTAAACAGTTTATGTTCATACAACTTAGTATTACAAATAATGCAGGTTGTTTGGAGGTGTAATATAATGGAATTCGTAGTACAAAACGCGCTAAAATCTTCTGAAAATATGAAGACAAATTTTGAAGGAATTGTAGGACAAGCAACTATAAAAGTAATCGGCGCAGGTGGAGCTGGCAATAATATGGTGGATTGGCTTTATAAGAAAGGCGTATCTGGCGCTGAAATCATCGCATGCAATACAGATAAACAGCATCTTGATTTCAGAGAGGCAGATAAAAAAATATTAATTGGCCGTGACCTGACACGTGGATTAGGAACAGGCGGAATACCTGAAAAGGGTATGGAGTCTGCAAGAGAACAAATACATGAAATCAAAGACAGTATGAGAGGAACAGATATGATATTCATAACTGCTGGTATGGGTGGAGGAACTGGAACAGGTTCAGCTCCAGTTGTTGCTCAAGCAGCAAAAGAAATGGGTGCAATCGTTATTGGTGTTGTAACAATGCCTTTCACAATTGAGAAAGCTCGAATTGATAAGGCTGAATGGGGTCTTAAGCAATTAAGAAATGTTTGCGACACAGTTATTGTAATTGATAATAATCGATTAGCAACAATTGCAGGTAATTTACCAATACAACAAGCATTTGCAGTTGCAAACGAATTGATTTCAACAATGATAAAAGGTATTGTAGAAATTATAGCAGTTCCAAGTTTAATTAACATGGACTTTGCAGACGTTCGAAACATAATGTCTGATGGTGGAGTTTCAGTTATTGGAATTGGTGAATCTGATTCAGATAAAAGAGTTGATGAATCTGTAAAAAGAGCACTATCAAATCCACTTCTGGATGTAAATTACACAGGTGCAAGCGGTGCCTTAATACACATAACAGGTGGTCCAGATATGCTTCTAGATGAAGCTGAAAGAATTGGTAAACTTGTAACAGATAGCCTTGATGCTGACGCAAATGTCATGTGGGGAGCTAGAATTGAAGATGAAATGAAAGGAAAGCTTCGTGTAATGACTATCATAACTGGAGTCAAGTCACCGTTTGTTTTAGGTAAACCAACAATGGGTCAACCTAGTGCACAAACAGTCCAAATAAATGAAGAACTCGGTATTTCAATGATTAAGTAATTCTTTTAGAATTACTATTATAATCCACATCGCACCTCCGAAGAAGTTTTCGTTTGGAGTATGCCTTCGGGCATACTTCTTTTGTTTTTTTAAAATAATTTTAGAATTATTTCATATGTTTTTCAACAAAATCTTTCGGTGATGTTGGATAAGCTTGAGTTCTATCTCCTGACTTTCCTTTTTCGACCAGTCCATGTTTTTCAAATAAGTGAACAAATAACCCATTAAGTCTAAGATGATCTTTATAATAATCATCACTATCTTCAGATTCAGTTCTCATATCTATAATATCTACATCGCCATAAAATCCTTTATCATCACAATCTGGAACTGGACAATCATGGGTATATCCTCTTCGCATATGTAATTTATAATCAGGTAATAATTCTGAATTACCTGCATTAATAATAAAATTCATTCTATCAATAATATCTTGTTTAGGAATTCCTTGTTCTTCTAATTCTGCAAGTTCTTGTGTATCTTTATCAATATATTGTTGCACAACTTCCATTGGTAAAAAATCCCATTGATTATAAGTATCATTATTAATTATCTTTTTTTCACCATCACCTATAGTATTAATCATAAATTTCGTTAAATCGATTCCATATTTTTTACAAAGTTGTGTGGCATATTTTGTAGCTTCAGTTGTGTCTCCAACACACATATCTAATGCTTTCACAGCACTTGGTTCTGCTGCTCGTTTTAATAATGTAACAAGTGGACGATCATACAAATTTACTGCTCTTTCAGATATAAAACCCACACCCGTCTCCGCAGTAAGAATTTTGCCAATCATATCTAATCTTTTTTGATAGTCGCTCTCACTTTGTGCATTCTTAACTACCTTCTCTATATTCTTACCATTATTTAAATAACAATCAACACATCTAGAAACATTACTAGAAACATATTCTCCAATAAGCATATGTCTAAGTGTGTCTACTTCTTCTTGACTTACTCCCAAGTTAGCATCTAATGAGTCAAATTGATTCTTCATTTTCACTTTTAAGTGAAATTAAGGGTTTTTAAGCTTTATTATTTCTTTTTTCTTGAGAATTTAGCCTTAAGGTTCTTTGCTTTTGCTTTAAGATTTTTTACTACTTTTTTTTCCATTAAAGGACCATCATCACTTCCATGAACGCCCAATACATAATCAACTTCGATTGATTTCCATTTTTCGAAAAATATCAAATCAGATAAATGTATTCGTGGTGGTGCGGTCTCGTGATGAATTGGATATCCAATTGATAAAACTGCATGAATATCAACATTATCATCAATAACTAATGTATTTTGTATTTTTTTCTCAGAAGACACACCTGACCAGCAAGCTGCTAACTTCTTTTCCTCTGCTGCAAGTAAAATATTTTGAATTGCTGCAGCTACACTTTGCTTTGCAAACAGTTTACCTTTTCCGGGAAACTGTCGCTCAACTTTTTTTGTAAGTGAACAAACTACAACAAGAACTGGAACTCTTGCCATCCATTCTTGATCATAACATGCTTTTGCAATCTTTTTCTTATTTTCAGCTTCTCTAACAACAATAAATCGCCATGGTTGAATATTATTAGCAGAAGGTGCCCATCTACCTGCATCTAGAATATAATACAAATCTTGCTCAGGCACATTCTTAACTCTAAATCCTCGAATAGAACGCCTTCTTCTAGCTAAATCAAGAAATTTCATTAAGTAATTTACATTAGAATTATATATAATTTCTCATTAGAATTCTTTTTAATATGTAAATTCATCACATAATATATGAAATATTCTATATTAGTAGACATATATCAAGAAATTGAAAGCACCACTAAAACTCTTGAAAAAACAGCAATATTAGCTAAATTTCTAAAGAAAATAAGCGTTACTGAATTAGAAGAAATTATATTATTACTTCAAGGCCGTGCTTTTCCTGAATATGATGTTCGAGACCTTGGACTGGGAACTCAATTAGCTATCAAAGCAATTTCTTCGTCCAGTGGGTCTAATGTGGATAAAGTAAAACAAATGTGGAAAAAAACAGGCGACTTAGGTGAAACTGCTTCTCAATTAATTGGTAATAAAAAACAAGCTACACTTTTTTCTAAATCAATAACAACATCTAAGGTGCTTCAGAACCTTCAGAAACTTGCAGAACTTGAAGGTGCTGGAACTGTTGACAAAAAAGTCTCTTTGCTTAAAGAATTATTATCATCAGCTAGCGGCAATGAAGCTAAATATATTATTCGAACCTGCTTAAATGATCTAAGAGTTGGTATTGGTCAAGGCACTTTACGTGATGCAATATCTGAAGCATTTGAAGTAGATAAAACTGAAGTTCAAAAAGCATATAATCAAATCGTGGATTTTGGAGAAGTTGCTCAATTAGCAAAAGAAGGTGGAGATAAATCACTTCGCACAGCTAAAATAACAATTGGAAAACCTATCAAAGCTATGCTTTACCAAAAAGCTGCAGATATTGAAAATGCATTTGAAAGAGTTGGTTCGCCTGCTGCATTTGAATACAAATTTGATGGATTTATGTGTCAGATTCATAAAAAAGGAGATAAAGTTCAATTATTTACGAGAAACCAAGAAGAAGTTACAAAACAGTTCCCTGATGTTGTTGAAAGAGTAAAAAAACACGTAACTGAAAATAATGTTATTCTTGACTCTGAAATTGTAGGTATTGACTTCAAAACAGGTAACTGGCTTCCATTCCAAAGTATTTCTCAAAGAATTAAACGTAAATATGATATTGAAGAAACAATTCGAAAAATACCTGTTGTAATACAAGTATTTGATATTATGTTTTATAAAAATACAAGCACAATAGACTTGCCATTTAATGAAAGAAGAAAATTAGTCAAATCTATCATAAAAACAGTTAAAGATAAATTAGAAATTGCAAAACAAATTATTACTTCTTCTGAAAAAGAGGTTGAAAAATTCTACAATGAATCTCTTGCAAAAGGTAATGAGGGAGTTATGGCAAAAAACCTTGAAGCAGAATACAAACCAGGTTCCAGAGTAGGTTATGGTGTTAAAATTAAACCAATTATGGAGCCACTAGATTTAGTTATTGTTGGTGCTGAGTGGGGTTCTGGAAAAAGGGCGGGATGGTTATCTAGTTTTATTTTAGCTTGTCGCAATTCAGAAGGTAAATTCTTAGAGATAGGTAAGATGGGAACAGGAATTAAAGAAAAAGAAGAAATGGGAACTAGTTTTGAAGAACTAACTAAATTACTAAAACCTTTAATTATATCTGAATCTGGCAAAATCGTTAAAGTAAAACCAAAAATTATTGTTGAGGTTGCTTATGAAGAAATCCAAAAATCACCAACATATATGTCGGGATTTGCACTTAGATTTCCAAGATTAATCAAACTAAGAACTGACCGAAATATTAAAAATATGAATGATTTAGCTAAGATCAATTTATTATATTCGCTGCAGCGCGGACGGATTTAATTTTAAAACACTTGTTTTATTTTTGCTACAGTATTTATTATATATGATACAAGTGTTCTATAAATAATATTTATATTACGAATAAGGAACAAAGTTTCGTTATAGAAACACTTAAATCATTTAATCACTTATCAAACAATATGATTGATCAGAAGCTATTAGAAACAGTATTTGATGAAAAAATTATTGGAGTTATTAATGCCTTATTAAATCAAGATACAGACTTCTTTTCTATAAGAGAAATATCTGAAAAAGCAGATGTAACGGTATCAACCACATTTAGAATAGTTCAATCTCTAGAAGCAGTTGGATTTGTAAAAAAAATAAAACGTGGAAGAATCAAATTCTTTCAAATCCAAAAAGCAAGTAAATCATATAAACAACTTGCTGAATTGCTAGGACAAAAGATTGACATATATAGTATAATCAGAAACAAAATAGGGGAAGAAGTAGAGCTTTTTACACCAAAGAAAGACAAAAATAAGATATTCATAATAACGGAAGAAGATATTGATGATTCTGAATTATCAAAAGAAATTACTGCAACATCTAATAAAAAAATCAAATTAATGAGCATAAGTCCTCAACAGTTTCAGAAAATGAAAACAATGGGTTTAATCCAATAGAAACCCTTTTAAATGTTCTTTCTAATTAGTAATTAATATAAAACTGACGTGCGTAGTTATATTGCTGCTCCAAGCGAAGACAGCAATTGTCGATGCTACTAAACAAATAGTTAAATAAAGAACAAGTAATATATGTTGAGTAGTAAACGTAACACAACAACGACACTGTTTGGTGAGAAATATGATAGTAAATGAAGAGTTTTTAAGCAAACTAAGAAGGGCGTTTAACCTTAATCTATATGAGGTTAAACTATGGACAGCGCTTTTATCTCGCGGTGTATCAACTGCAGGTGAGCTAAGTGATATTGCTGACGTCCCACGATCAAGAACTTATGATGTTC